>BNJT01002432.1_pt1 | contig 194089 bp, 352 predicted proteins | sample 8540491 | NCBI WGS metagenome assembly BNJT01 (sample SAMD00202455, study PRJDB9452) | human saliva metagenome | host: Homo sapiens | reverse complement strand
CCATCGCTCTCCTTTTTATACTTTTTTTGGGGTTTAGATGTTATAATATTATCCATGAAAAGCAGAGATAAATATCAATCACGAATCCGCATACTGATTGGTCTTTTTTTCAATTTTGTTTGGTGTATTATTTATCTTTATTATTTAAGTTAATATTCTTTACACCACGTACTTTATCTGAAAAAAAGATTGCAAAGATTGTCTATCGGTTATTCAGTCGAGTCAGAATAGTTCTGTAGAGACTACACCTAGTCCTACACCAACACCTAATCCTACTCCGACCCCTGAACCAACTGTCGAATCGACAGTTGATACGACTACTGTATCTTCTATTCAGAAGATTACAAATAAAAAGTCATCCAATTGATTCTGGCTATGTTCCCTGCTGACTTTAACTATAGTCAATGTAAAGTTCCAATGGAACACAATACTTACGTAGTGAAGCTGCGACTGCATTAGCGAATATGTTTGAGGCTGCACGTAAGGATAATATCAATTTATACTTAGTGAGTGGTTATCGTTCGTATGCACAACAATTAGCTTTATATAACACATATGTAAGTACGGATGGTAAAGCTTTTAGCAGATCAATATGATGCAATCCCAGGTGCATGTGAACATCAACTTGGTTTGGCAGTTGATTTATCTGATGATAACCGCGATCATGATATTGATGATTCATTTGAATCTACTGCTGCGTATCAGTGGTTATTAAAGCATAGTTATGAATACGGTTATATCTTCCGTTTCCCTCGTGGAAAAGAAGCAATAACGGGTATTGCATATAATCCGTGGAGTTTTAGATATATCGGTGTAGAAGAAGCCAAGAAAATCTATGATTCTGGACTTACATTAGAAGAGTATTATAAAGTGAATGATTAGGGAAAGATGAAAAATCTTTCCTTTATGTTTCTTTTAAAATATAGTGTAAAAATAATCAAGTGATTTTTTTAGGAGGTAGCAAATGGTTAAGCAATTAATGAAAAGTATTCGTGAGTTTAAACTAGCAACAATACTGACACCTACATTTGTTGTAGGTGAAGTAATCATCGAGGCGTTGATTCCGTTTTTAATCTCATTATTAATTAATGATATTAAAAGCAGGTTGTGATTTATCAGTGATTTTAGGATATGCATGGAAAGTTAGTTGTTTTATCACTCCTTTCACTATTATGTGGATATTTAGCAGGTATCTATTGTGCAGAGGCTAGTACAGGTTTTTGCGAAAAAAATCTACGCTATGATATCTTCTCTAATATCCAGAAATTTTCCTTTTTCAAATATTGATAAATTCTCATCAGCGTCATTAGTCACACGTTTGACAACGGATATTCAAAATGTGCAGATGGCATTTATGATGATTATTCGTACCGCTGTACGTGCACCACTTAATTTAATTTTCTCCTTTACGATGGCGTATATTATGGGTGGATCAATGGCAGTAATATTTTTAATCATTATTCCTTTCTTAGGAATTGGGTTATATTTAATCGTTAGAACAGTTATGCCAGTATTTAAAAAGGGATTCCCACTCTTTGATAAAATTACACGTATCGTAGAAGAAAATGTAAAGGGTATTCGTGTCGTGAAATCCTTTGTACGTGAAGACTATGAAATTAATAAATTTGATGAGACATCAAATGATATTCGCAAAATGTTTACTCGTGCAGAACAGATTATCGCCTTGAATAATCCGTTAATGCAGATAAGTATTTATGCGGTTATGTTATTTGTGTTGATGTTTGGTTCTGAAATGATCATTAAAACAAATGCGACAAGTTTAGATGTAGGACAGCTATCTACTTTGATGACTTATGGTTTCCAAATCATGGTTTCCTTGATGATGTTATCAATGGTATTTGTAATGATTACTTTCTCAGAAGAGTCATGCAAGCGTATCGTTGAGGTATTAAATGAGAAGAGTTCTATCACATCAAAAGGAAAAATGCTATTACAGAAGTGAAGGATGGTTCCATTGATTTCGACCATGTTCGTTTCAAATATTCTCCTACAGCAGAGCGACCAGTTCTAGATAATATTGATGTACATATTAAATCTGGTGAAACCATTGGTATCATTGGCGGAACGGGTTCTGCAAAGTCTTCCTTTGTACAGTTGATTCCACGTTTATATGACGCTACTGAGGGAACAGTACGTGTCGGTAAAGAAGATGTTAGAGACTATGACCTTGTGACATTACGTGATTCTGTTGCGATGGTGTTACAGAAGAACGTATTATTCTCAGGTACGATTGCGGATAATATCCGTTGGGGTAATAAGGACGCAACATTAGAAGAAGTGAAAACATGTATGTCATTTGGCTTGTGCGGATGAGTTCATCGAACAGATGCCAGATGGCTATGATACTTGGATTGAACAGGGTGGTACAAACGTTTCTGGTGGCCAGAAACAAAGACTCTGTATTGCAAGAGCACTCTTGAAACAACCAAAGATTTTGATTATGGATGACTCGACATCTGCCGTAGATACAAAGACAGATGCAATGATTCGTAAGGCAATGAAAGAATATATCCCAGAAACAACAAAGATTATCATTGCGCAAAGAACTTCATCTGTAGAAGATGCAGACCGTATCATCGTCTTAGATGGTGGTAAGATTGATGCGATTGGTACAAGTGAAGAACTACTAAAGACAAATCAAATCTACCGTGAAGTATATCTATCTCAGAATAAACAAGGTACTGAGGAAATCGTGGAAGAAGGAGGTGTTTCGTTAATATGAATCAGAAACAAACGAATCGTAAAAAATCCTTCAAGAGATTGATCAAGATGGTACTATCCTACTATCCAGTTCTGTTTCCACTGATTGTAGTATTAATTATTACCAATGCAATTTTGGGCGCATTACCATCTATTTTCCAACAGAATGTTGTCGCTGTATTACAGCAGGCTTGGGAACAAGGTTGGACTTGGGAAGTCACAAAACCATTTATTGTAAGACTTGTTACAATGTTGGCAATTATTTATGCAATTGCGTTAATCATCGGAATTGTATATAACCAGTTAATGGCATTCTTTACGCAGGGTGTTTTACATAAGATACGTAAAGAAGTATTTACACATATGCAGAAACTGCCAATTCGTTATTTTGATACACATCCACATGGTGATATTATGTCTCACTATACAAATGATATCGATGCAATGCGTCAGATGATTTCTCAGAGTTTCCCACAGCTATTGATTTCAATCGTTACAATCATCACAATTATCGCTATCATGTTCTATTACAGTATTCCGATGGCAGTGGTTATCTTGATTGGTGCTGCAGTATCCATTGAAATTACACGTAAGCTGGGTGGTCTTTCTGCGAAGTACTTTATCTTACAACAAAAGGCAACTGGTAAGACAGAGGGTGTTATCGAAGAGATGGTGAATGGACAAAAGGTCATCAAAGTATTTAATCACCAAGATGAAGCTGAGGAAATCTTTCAATCAAGCAAATAACGAGCTCTATGAGGCGTCCAATACAGCTAAACCGTTATTCCAATATCTTGATGCCAGTCTTAAATAACGTAAACTATTTAATTTATGTATTCGTTGCAGTAGCGGGTGGCATCTTTATTCAAGAGAAGCTTCCAAACTTCTCTATTTCAGGATTGCCATTTTCAATTGCGGTTGTCGTGCCATTCTTAGGAATGTCACGTCAGTTTGCAGGTATGATTCAGCAGATTTCTCCACAGATTAACTCAATCGTAATGGGTCTAGCTGGTGCGGAACGTGTATTTGAATTACTTGACCAAGAGCCTGAAGTAGATGATGGTATTGTGACACTTGTCAATGCAACAGAAAAAGATGGCGAGCTTAAAGAAACAAATGAACAGACTGAAATTTGGGCTTGGAAGTATCCACATGAAGATGGCACAGTAACTTATACAAAGGTAGCTGGTGATGTTCGCTTTGCGAGTGTCGATTTTGCATATAATCCAGATAAGATAATCTTGCATGATGTAACTCTATTTGGTAAACCTGGTCAAAAGATTGCCTTTGTAGGTGCGACAGGTGCTGGTAAGACAACAATCACAAATCTGATTAACCGCTTCTATGATATCGCAGATGGAAAGATTCGTTATGATGGCATCAATATCAATAAGATTAAGAAGTCTTCTCTACGTAAGTCTTTAGGAATTGTATTGCAAGATACAGTACTGTTTACAGGTACAGTTATGGATAACATTCGTTATGGACGCTTAACAGCAACAGATGAGGAATGTATCGCAGCAGCAAAACTTGCAGGTGCAGATGGCTTTATTCGCCATTTACCAGAAGGCTATCAAACAATGTTGAATGGTGATGGTTCTAATCTTTCACAAGGTCAATGTCAGTTATTGGCAATTGCTAGAGCAGCTGTCGCAGACCCACCAGTTATGATTATGGATGAGGCTACTCTCTATCGATACACGTACAGAGCAGATTGTACAAACTGGTATGGACCGTTTGATGAATGGTCGTACTGTATTTGTAATCGCACACCGTTTATCTACCGTTAAGAATTCAAATGTAATTATTGTATTAGACCATGGACGTATTATTGAACGTGGTACGCATGAAGAATTACTTGCTCAAAAGGGTCAGTACTATCAGTTATATACAGGTGCGTTTGAATTAGAATAGACATAAAAAGTTTATGCTTGTGCATAAACTTTTTTAGTAGAATTTTAGTTTTCTCTTTTTCGCTTCTCCAACCAGATCAATATCTTGTACAAAATTTAAAATTAAGACCATCAACAACAGATAAAGCGCGATTTAGATTTTCTTCTGTTAAGAAATGTTGTGGATTATGTATATCAAGACCAATAATAATAGGGCATTTTTTCTTTGCGAAAATCTCGAAGAATTCTCTAGTTGGATATGCATAGCGTTCGCCATCAAGATATTCCTTCTTGCCAATACGTACACCAGTACCACAGTTTAATTCGAGTGGAATATCATAGAAGCGTGAAATATCTGCAATCTTTTCTGCAGCGTTTAGTACACTCTCGTCAATGCGTGGATATTTCCAGAGAAATACATCAGGATGAGCAATATAATCACACATATAATGTTGGCACGCTTCCTCTAAGCATTTAACGTAGCGTTCAACTTGGTCGCTGTTATCAAATTCATAGACACTATCTTCATCAATAGTGAGATTGTGTTGCCCTAAAATAATATAATCTAATGTCTTTCGATATTCACGAATGGTATCCCATTGACTAGGATAGTATTCCACTTCCATACCTAGGTGAATATCGATTTGAGATGCGTATTTTTCCTGTAAAGAACGAATCGATTGATAATAATCAGGAATTTGTTCGATGTTCATACGCAAATCCAGGACAAGGTGTATGATATGCGGCATGATCACTGAATCCAAGGGTTGTTAGACCTGCTTGAATCGCTGCTTGAACATACTCTTCATCTGTACCGATCGCATGTCCACAACGAGCGGTATGCGTATGATAGTTTGCTTTAATCATTGGGGTATACCTCCAAAACGAAGAAATTATATCACTCCTCACATAGATTGACAAAAAATCTCAAAGTAATATAATAACACTTGAACAGTTGCTCAAGTGTTATGCGTAAGAGAGGTATTGAGATGGAATATAGATATCGTGTTATAGGCATTGATTGTGCAGATTGTGCCGCAGAATTGGCAGAAGAAATTAGAAAAAAATAGAGGGTGTATTGAGTGCAGACATCCATTTTATGCAGCAGAAGATGTATCTTTTGTCTGTGATGAAGAGAAACACTCTGTGATTGAGCAGAAGGTTTTTAAAATTATTCATGATGATGAACCTGATGCAGTGATTACAGCCTTTACACGAAGAACCAAAACATCTCTTTAAATTTCATATTAAGAATATTGATTGTGCAGATTGTGCAAATGAGATTGCGGAAAAAGGCAATGGATATCGAAGGTGTTGAACATGCGGAAGCTGACTTTATGCATGCGATTTTACGTGTTCAATTTGCGACAAGTGAATATACACGTATCGAAAATGAACTACGCGAAATGATTGCTAGAGAAGAGCCAGAAGTTGAATTCTCACGCTATTATGCAGAGCAAAAGGTTGAACAGAAAGAAGATCATAGTACACAATTGATGATTGCTCGCTTGGTGCTAGGTGCACTATTATTTGGCCTATCATTCGCTCTTACAGGGATTGCAAGTAATATTTCAACATTACTTGCGTATATTATTCTTGGCTATGATGTTATCTATAAAGCATTCAATAATCTAAAAAGAGGAAATCTATTAGATGAGCACTTTTTTTGATGACCATCGCGACTTTTTGCGGCGTTATATTTAAGTGATTGGAAGGAAGCGACTGGTGTTATGTTGTTCTACCAGATTGGTGAATTCTTCCAAGATTTAGCAGTTGATCACTCTCGTAAGTCAATCGCATCTTTGATGGATATTCGCCCTGACTATGCATATGTACAAAGTGGAACAGAGTTTATCAAAGTTGATCCAACAGAAGTGCAGATTGGTGAAATTATCCAAGTAAAACCAGGAGAGCGTATTCCATTAGACGGTGTTGTCGTATCAGGAAGTTCATCTCTTGATACTGCATCCTTAACAGGAGAGTCGAATCTACGAGATGTGGATGTGGATGATGAAGTTATCTCAGGTGTTGTAAATACAAGTGGTGTACTGTTAATTCGTACAACAAAAGAATTTGCACAATCAACAGTATCAAGAATTCTCAATATTATCGAAGAGAACAATGAAACAAAGTCTAAACAAGAAAAATTCATTACAAAATTCTCACATTACTATACACCTACTGTTGTTGTACTAGCGATTCTGGTGGCTATTGTAGTAGCAATTGTGAGTGGTGATATCAATGAAGGTATTTATCGTGCATGTACATTCTTAGTTATCTCTTGCCCATGTGCACTAGTTATATCTATTCCACTTTCTTTCTTTGCTGGAATTGGTGGATTATCCATGCATGGCATCATGTTAAAGGGAGCTAATTATGTTGAAAAGATTGCGAATATTCGCACGGTTGTATTCGATAAAACAGGTACCCTTACAACAGGACAGTTTGCGGTGAATCGTTTGTTAGATAGTACGGATGATGAAAAATTATTGAAATTAGCAGCGTATGCGGAAAGTTATTCGAATCACCCAATCGCAAAAAGCGATTCAGAATACATATCAAAATGAAGTAGATCAAACAAAGATTTCTGATATGCAAGAAATTGCAGGTAGAGGAATTTCTATTACTTTAGAAAATCATCATGTTATCGTTGGTAATTATAAGATGATGGAAGAAAACAATGTGAATTGTAAACAATATACAGAACCAGGAACCTATGTATATGTGGCAGAGGATAATATCTTCTTAGGCTGTATTTTATTGAAAGATACAGTTAAGAAAGATGCAGCTAGTGCAATACAACACTTAAATAAGAATCATGCTTGCATGATGGTATCTGGTGATGCAAAAGAAATCTGTCAAGAGGTTGGCAAGCAGCTGGGTATCGATTCTATCTATGGTGGATGTTTACCAGAAGATAAGATTACATGCGTGAATACTGTGAAACAGAATGGGGTTGTGGCCTTTGTTGGTGATGGTGTCAATGACGTTCCAGTTATGCGTACGGCTGATATTGGCTTTGCGATGGGCTCACTGGGCAGTGATGCGGCAATTGAAGCAGCAGATGTTATCATCACAGATGATAATCTAAATAAGATTGATATAACCATTCAACAGGCCAAGAGAATTATTCGTATCGCAAATCAAAACATCATACTTGCAATAGCGATTAAAGTATTCGCGCTAGTATTAGGAGCAGTTGGTATTGCGAAATATGTGGATGGCAATCTTCGCGGATACAGGTGTTGCAATGTTGTGTGTCATTAACGCTGTTCGTCTTTTACGTATCAAGGAATAATAAGTATTCCTATATTTGCAAATATGGTAAAATAATCTTGTAGTAAAGGAGGTTATCTTTTGCGTATATTAGATATCGTATCGGTGATTATCCTGGTACTTGTAATCGCATTAGGCGTGCTATATTGGCAAACGAAAAGGAGCAAGAAATGAAGAAATTTATTACATCAGTTTTAGTAAATGTGGCTTCACTTTGGTTGATTGATCGTGTGATGAGAACCATGTACATTGGAAGTGCAAATACATTGTTCTTCTTAGCATTTATTCTTGTAATCTTAAATGCAACACTAAAGCCATTGATGAAGTTGGTATTCTTACCAGTGACATTCTTCAGCTTTGGTTTATTCTCACTCATTATTAACGCTGCGGTATTATCAATTGCGTTTAGTTTCGCACATGGTTCATATATGATGGGATTCCATACAGCGATTATCGCAAGTATTCTATTATCTATCGTGAATGCAGCTATTAATTCATATCTTGAATAACATCGTACGAAGAAGTACGATGTTTTTTTTTGACATTAGATTGTATTATCTTACATTAAATATAATAATATTAATAAACGATTTAAATCATAAGAGGGTAGATATGTCACAACTAGAAAGGATTATAAAAAAATCCACAATGAAATATGCAGTAATTGCATTTGGCTTTTGTATTTTATCAGAAATCATTAGCCTAATATCTCCAAGATTAATGCAATATATCATTGATACAGTTATCCCGCAGAAAAAAACATGCATACGATTATTTTGAGCATCCTTATTTTTGTATCAATACCACTATTGCATATATGTGTAAAAATCTATTTTTTTAATTACTTCACAATTGTATTTGCAAGAAATAAGGGAAATGAGTATACAATTCAGCTGATAGAAAAGATCATTCATCAACCACTCCATTTTTGATACACATAATTCTATTGAGTTACTGACGGAATCAGGTAGAGAACTTTCTAACTTATTATTGTTCTATATCAAAGATATCCCTAGTTACTATAGTGCAATTCTAGCTTCAATCATCATCTTTATAATTTTGTGTTCTTATCATCCCTGTGATAGGGATATTCCAAATATTATTCTTACCGCTTAGTATTATTCCGGTAAGATATATTCATATTAAGTTAGAGGGATTAGTAAATAATGTTCTTGAAAAAGAATGCAAAAGAACAATCAGTTAAAAAGCAGACATGTTTAAGAATATCGATTATATCAAGAGTAACAATCTTGAGACATTCTATATCGATAAAAATTAAAAGAAAAATAACGATGGGATTGTTTCTGTTTGGGGAAGTGTAGCTTCGATGGAATCTCTAGCAGGTGTATGGATCAATGGTTTTATGACCTCTCTATTTACCGGACTATCATTTCGGTATTGTTGCATTATTGATGATGTATACAACAAAACTTACAGTTGGAACAATTATTTCTGTAGTTAGCTATTGCGAGTTGTTATATTCCTATTTACATACAATATTCTCAACAGAAATTGAAAAAGGAAAGTTTGAAGGTGAATTTACAAAGACAAAGGAGTTATTTGAATTAGATTCTGATATTTCTACAGATCAGCATCCATTTTTTTATTGGAACAAGCAATCAGATTTGAACAAGTAAAATTCCAATATACGAATACACCCATCTTAAAAAAATCTAACACTAGAATTACAGGCACATAAAATGGACAGTCATATTGGGAGAAAGTGGTGTCGGAAAGAGTACAATTCTAAAACTGATAGAGAAATTCTATACGAAGTATGAAGGGGAAATCATAGTTGATGATATATCATTGAGGGATATAGATAGCCATAATCTAAGAGATAAGGTGGCTTTATTTATCACAATCACATTCTTTATTCCCAGGCAGTATTCGCAGTAATTTAACGGTTAGTAGCGATGCAATTACAGATGAAATGATTTGGGAAGTATTAAAAAAACTGTGAATATGAAAGAATATGTTTCATCGCTGGATGATGCTTTAGATACTGATATTTATGAAGCAGGAAAAATTATGTCCACTGGACAAAAAAACAACGCTTATGTATTGCAAGGGCGTTATTAAGAAATGTAGAGATATATTTATTAGATGAAATTACATCTAATGTTGATTATGAAAATACGCAATTAATTTTGTCGTATTTCAAAGAACTTTCGAAAAGATGGAAAGACAATCATTAGTGTTACGCATGATAGAGAATACATTCCTTTTTGCGGATGTGGTATATGAATTATGTAATGGAAAAGACACAACATTAGTTTCTAAAAATTCACTAGAAGCTATATCAGAGGATAGATTTTTGATTATTTCTAAGAGCATATACGAGAAAAATGTATGCTCTTTTGTGATTATACGGCAACATTATTACAATATCTGATATAATTCATATCGATATGAGAATAGTAATTCAAAGAGTAAAACACGCAAGTGTTACCATCGATGGAGTCGTAAACGGGAAAATTAATCAAGGTTTTCTATTGTTAGTCGGAATCAAAGATGATGACACTGAAGCAGTTGTAGAAAAAAATGGCAGATAAGATTGCCAAAAATGCGTATTTTCGATGATGAAAATGGGAAAGATGAATCTAGCATTACAACAAGTTGGAGGTGCGATTTTATCAATTTCACAGTTTACGTTATTTCGCAAACTGCAAAAAGGGGTAATCGCCCAAGTTTTTGATGGGGCTGGTAAGCCTGAACATGCCAAAGCGATGTATCTATACTTCAACGAAGTGTTAAGACGCTATGGTCTACAAGTCGAAGAGGGTATCTTTGCGGCAGAGATGAAAGTTGAACTGCTCAACGATGGGCCAATCACAATATGTCTAGATTCGGAGGATTTAAAATGACACAAATTATTTACGGTAGTGAATTATCTGCCGAACTAAAAGAGAAATATGCGCTACGAAGGTTGAAGTCTTGGGTATCTGCAGGGTATGAGAACTCCATGTCTTGCGGTTATTCTCGTAGGGGATAATCCAGCATCTGAGTCTTATGTACGTGGAAAAAGAGAAGGCTTGTGCAGCGGTAGGAATTAAAACCAATACAATTCGTTTATCCGTCTTCTATCTACACAAGAAGAATTAGAGAAGATGATTTAGTGATTGTTCTAAGGATGATACGGTTGATGGCATTCTGATTCAGTTGCCATTACCAGAAGGCTTTTGATGAAGATAGAGCGATTGCGTGTATCGATCCTGAAAAAGGATGTGGATGGGCTTCATCCAATGAAACTTTGGAAGATTCTTTATGAATCAACCATCCTTTGTGCCTTGTACACCACTCGGTATCATGGAACTCTTAAAGCGTATGGGAATGTAATCCAAAGGGTAAGCATGCGGTGGTCATTGGCCGCTCTAAGTTGGTAGGAACACCAGTTGCCCGTCTATTACAGAATGCCAATGCGACAGTTACAATCTGTCATTCCCATACTGCAAACTTAAAAAGAACTTACAAACTTAGCAGATATCTTAATTGTCGCAGTAGGTAAGCCAAAGATTATTGATGCTCAATATGTCAAAGAAGGTGCGTATGTAATTGATGTTGGTGTAAATAGTGTTGATGGTCATTTGTGTGGTGATGTAGATTTTGAATCGGTAGCTCCTAAGGCTGGTGCGATTACACCTGTACCAAAGGGTGTTGGTCCAATGACAATTTGTATGTTATTGCAAAAATACAATCACTGCATATGAAAAAGAGGCAGGGACTATGATTAGTGATTTTAATCTAAACGATACAGTTGAAATGAAAAAGGAACATCCCATGCAAGAAGTCCAAATATTGGAAAGTTATTCGTATGGGTGCGGATATTAAAAATCAAAGTGTTTGGGTTGTGGTGCAGTTGTAATGTTTCCAAGACATGAATTTGAGCGTAAGCTAAAGAAGATTATTGAGAAAAGCACCACAGGAATAAGAGGAAAGAAAAGAGGAATCATATATGTCATTAACAGCAGGTATCGTTGGCTTACCAAATGTAGGGTAAATCAACTTTGTTTAATGCAATTACAAACAGTCAAGTCTTAGCAGAGAACTATCCATTCGCAACCATCAATCCTAAACGTTGGTGTGGTAGAAGTTCCAGATAAGAGAATGGATGACTTCGTAGAAATCTTCCATCCAAAGAAGACAATCTACACAACATTTCGAATTTACAGATATTGCAGGTCTTGTAAAAGGGTGCATCAAAAGGGTGAAGGTTTAGGAAACCAATTCTTAGCAAATATTCGTGAGACAGATGCAATCGTTCACGTTGTAAGATGTTTTGATGATAGTAATATTGAACACGTAGAAGGTTCTGTTGACCCAATTCGTGATATTGAAGAAATTAACTTAGAGCTATGCTTAAGTGATTTGGATACAGTCCAGAATCGTATTAGTAAGGTGGGCTAAGAAGGCACAGACATCCAAGGATAAGGATGCAGTAGCTGAATATACATCCTTACAGAAGTTTGAAAAGTTATTAGAGGCAGGGACACCGGTACGTTTAGGATGACTTAGAAGATTCTGACCGTGAGATTTTAAAGAACTATGGTTTATTAACATCAAAGCCAGTTATCTATGTTGCGAATATGAGCGATGAAGAAATCGGTGATCCTGAAAGTAATGCGTACTACCAAAAGGTAAAGGCATTTGCGGAAAATGAAGGTAGTGAATGTATCGCTATCTGTGCAAAGATGGAAGAAGAACTTTCAAGTCTTGATAAAGAAGAGAAGATTGCATTCATGCAGGATTTAGGAATTGCACAATCTGGTTTGGATAAGATTATTCGTGCAGCATATCACTTATTAGGTCTAAGAACATTCTTTCACAGTTGGTGAACCTGAGTGTCGTGCATGGACTTTCCATGAAGGTATGAAAGCTCCTCAATGTGCAGGTGTTATCCATACAGACTTTGAAAAGGGATTTATCCGTGCGGAAATCTATAGCTATGAAGACTTTAATGGAATATCGTACAGAACAATCTGTTAAGGAACATGGTAAGATGCGCTTAGAGGGTAAAGAGTACTTGATGAAGGATGGAGATGTAGTCTTCTTCCGATTTCAATGTATAATTCATCTCATTTTCACAGTGAATCATGATAAAATAGGAGTAACAATAGGAGGCTCTTATGAAACTGATCTTAGCAATTGTATCCAATGATGATGCATCTGCAGTTTCTGCTGCACTTACAAAGAATAATTTCTATATGACACGTTTAGCAACGACTGGTGGATTCCTACGTGCTGGAAATACAACTATTATCGTAGGTACGGAAGATGAACTTGTAGATAAAATGTATCGCAGTTATCGGTGAAGAAGCGAAGCGTCGTACAGAAATTGTTCCATCAACAGCATCATATGACGTTGGTAGATATGCGTCCTTCCCAGTTGAAGTACAAATCGGTGGAGCGACAATCTTTGTATTGGACATCGAACAATTCAAGAAACTATAAAGCAGGGTAACCTGCTTTCTTTTGTCATGAGGGAAAGGAAGAAAGTATGACTAGTATTATTTGTGAAATGCCGCATTCCGTAAGAATTCTAGAACATACGCATTAGCGCAAAGAAGTATTTATCAACACTGACAGATAAAATTGAAATCGTAAACTTAGGGTGAAGAAGAGATATCGCCACTTTACAGAAAGCTTCATTTAGAAAAAAAAGTACTGTAAGGATTCTCGCAGCCATGATTTTCGATGATGAGATGTATCGCTATGCCAAGCAATTTGCTAAAGCTGATGAAATTGTGATTGCGGCTCCGTTTTTGGAATTTTGGATTACCTGCTAGTATTACATGCATATCTTAGAACTTGTATGTACACAAGGGATTAACCTTTGATTTAAATAAAGCGGGGGAGTACTATAGTCTTTGTCAGGCGAAAGAGACTCGTGCTTGATTTTTAACAGCTGGTGGAAATGTGCCTGAAAAATGATTGTGCAATCTCATTTATACGAACATTATGTAAAGAGTTCTGGAAGATTAAGAATGTACGATATTACTACGCAGATGGTATTGACCTTGTTGGTGCGGATGTAAGTGCGAAAGTTAGAAGCAGTGATCAAGCAGTATGGAAATTCGCAAAGAGTAGAAATCGAAGATATCGATCAAATCATGGATGTGATTCATGATGCGCAAGAAAGTATGCGTGCTAATGGGTATCCCACAATGGCAAGATGGTTATCCAAATGAAGAAGTTATTTCCCAGGATATACAAACAGGAAAATAGTTATGTACTTCGTGGAAGATGGAAAGCGTATTATTGGTACTGCATATATCGTTGCAGACACGAGCCAAACTATGACTATATCGAAGGTGGTCAAAGTGGTTGAATAATCATCCATATGTTGTTGTACATCGTATTGCGATTTACGAAAAGACTACAGAGGTAAAGACTGCTGCATGTTATATGATGGAGTTTGCGGAGAGATAGCGAAGGTAACATCAAATCTACATGACATTCGTATTGATACACATCATGACAAATCTTCCGATGCGTAAGTTCTTTATCAAAGTTAGGGTTACCATGCATGCGGAACCATCTATCTAGACAACGGTGATAAACGTATTGCATATCAAAAAAATATTTTTAAAAGAAAAACGCACTAATGAGTGCGTTTTATCATATCTATTAAATATTCAATTGTATTATTTTCTGGGTTATCAATAACTGTCATCCAAACATCTTTTGCAAGATATCTGCGATTTCTTTTCCCTGATAACCCAAGTTCTTTTGATGGTATTTCCATCTATCGCAAGATCCTTTAATTGATATGGGTTCATGCATGTTTTGTATTTCTTGATAATATGCATGAATGGTTTTCTTTTTGATAATTTGGGGTCAATCGCGTAGCGATATTGGTGATAGATATCAAACGGAAATATTGAGGGTAGATAAGAACTGTTTTAATTCAATCTTTGAAGAGAGTTTGTATTCTGAATTTTTGAATACAACTCAAGAATCACAGTTTGCTCTGCGCCTGAGTATTTTAAGCGTTCTAAAGATTTCCTTTTTGCGTTAGAAATATCCTTTGAGTAGAATTGCCATGCGGATATTTGCGTCAATGGAGACTTGATTGATTGAAGTTAAACTCTGTTGGATATATATTCTTTTAATTCAGGAATAAATACCTGAATGACATCACTATATTCTGTAAGGATAGAAGATGCGGGCATTTGTTTCTAGAATGCCAATCCATTCATTATGAATGCGTTCTTCTGAGATATAGTGTAGTAAATCTTTTTGTTTGTGTATTTGCGGTTGCGGTATTTCTCTTCGATTGTAAATGAGAGTCTTCCCGCAAAGCGTAGTGCGCGTAGGATACGTAAAGCATCTTCATCAATGCGCTCACTTGTGTTACCGATGCAACGGATTATCTTATGTTGTAAATCATCAATACCACCAAAGAAGTCTATTAAGCCTTCGTGCTTGTTATAGCAGAGTGCGTTAATAGTAAAGTCACGGCGTTTACAATCTTCCTTGATGCACTTGGAGAAAGAGACTCCGGATGGATGTCGGTGATCTTCGTAGACATTTTCACTACGGAATGTTGTGATTTCAACAGGCTGTCCCTTAGAAAGTACAGTAATCGTACCGTGCTGAATGCCTGTCTTAAACACTCTATGTGTAGAGAAGACTTGTAACATTTCATCTGGGGTTGCATCTGTCGTTAAATCATAGTCGTGAATTGGCAGTCCTAGTAATGCATTACGAATTGCCCCACCGACAACATATGGCACTATAGTGATTTTGATTTAACAAGTCGATAAGGACTTGGATGTAATCTGGAATCTGAATTTGCATAATTCTATTATAGTTGGATTATCTAAGAATGGATAGAAAACCTCAAAATTGTAGAGATAATCGCATGAAATAGAGTTGTTTATCGGATTTATCCTTTTATTTCATTCCACAACATCTTATGATTATCATAGAACATAATATTTTTAGAATAAAAACAATTCACTATAAGGAGGATTTTACATGAGAATAGGACAATCAACAGATATTCATCGTCTTGCGAAAGGACGTAAGCTAATCTTAGGTGGTGTGGAAATTCCATCTGATTTAGGTCTTGTAGGACATAGTGATGCGGATGCGTTATGTCATGCGGTAGCGGAAGCTATCCTTGGTGCACTTGCGTTAGGTGATCTTGGGAAAGTGGTTTCAGATACCGACCCAAAATGGGAAGGTGCAGATTCCATCAAAGATTCTTGACGCAGGTTGGTGTGATGATGCGTGAGCGTGGTATATGATTGGAAATGTTGATAGTCTCATCATGATTGAAAAGCCAAAGATGGCACCACATATCATGACCATGCGAGAGAATATTGCTAGAGCACTTGCGTGTGATTTAGATAATGTTAGTGTGAAGGCAACACGTGGGGAAGGTTTAGGCTTTGTTGGTAAGTCAGAAGGTGTACAAGCACAAGCAGTTGTACTCCTTGTAAAGGAGGGACTAGTTCATGTTTGCGAAAACATCAGAAGTGAAAGTTTTACGTGATCCTGTACATGGGTATGTGCATATTGATTTGCAGGTAATCTGGGATATTGTCAATAGTAGCTGGTTCCAACGTTTACGTCGTATTCGTCAATTGGGTGGAGCGTATGTAGTATATCATTGTGCAGAGCATACTCGTTTTTCTCACTCGCTTGGAGTGTACGAAATTGTTCGTCGTATGGTTACGGAAGTTCCGGATATCGTAAATGCATTAAATGAATATGATAAGGTGACAATCATGCTGGCAGGTTTACTGCATGATATTGGTCATGGCCCATATAGCCATGCGTTTGAAGCTGTTACAGGAACATCTCATGAAGAATTTACTTGTCGTATCATTGAAGAAAATACAGAGATTACAAAGATCATAGAAGCTAGTGCTAAGGGTCTAGCAAAGGATGTTGCGGATGTCATCCGTCATAAGAGTAAGAATCCATTACTAGTGCAGATGATTAGTTCGCAACTGGATGCGGACCGCATGGATTATTTATTGCGTGATGCATACTTTACAGGGACGAAGTATGGTGAGTTTGATTTAGAGAGAATCTTACGTACACTTCGTGTGGTAGATGGAAATCGTTTGGTAGTCAAAGAAAGTGGTGTATACGCAGTTGAAAACTATATCATGGCAAGATATCACATGTATTGGCAGATTTATTATCATCCAGTAGCACGTAGTTTTGAAACCATTTCTACATCTACTCTTTAAGCGTTTAAGGGATTTAAAGAGTGTGAGTGATCCTTCTATCATTCCATTATTCAAACCTGTTTTAACAGGCAAGAAAATCTCTTTAAAACAGTATTTCATGTTAGATGAGTATGCATTTAGTTATGGTTTCTCAATGATTATGTGAACATAAAGATCCTATCGTACGTGATTTTGCGTTACGCATCCGGGACCGTAAATTATTTGCGTATTCTGAAAGTAATCCATCTAACAATCGTAAATTACGTCATCAGCTAAAGAAAGGCTGGATATAATCTGGACTACTATTGGTCAAAGGATGAAGTGTATCAAAAACCATATGAGCCTTATACAGATAGTAGAGGTGATGCGGTTTGGGTAAAGAAAAAAAGGATGGAACGATAGTGGAAATGTCGAACGCATCCAATATTGTATATAGTTTAGTACATGGACCTGTCCATGATGTATTTAGCGTATATTATCCGAAAGGAATTGAGATTTCAAAATAATAAATTGTTTCAAATAACAACAAGTACAAATAAATTACTACATTTTTTGTACATAAATATCAAAGCGGTTCTGTATAATAATTCTAATGAAAAATGCTCTAGGAGTGTTTGCGAGGTGAAATATGAACCAATGTATATGGTAATCACCGTGGCTATTATTTGGGTAGTGGCTTTTCGGTATCTATTACGATTCAGATGATGCGTAAGAAGGTGGAGCTCAACTTGTTGAGAAAAATACAACGAAGGGCAATCGTGCACTTGTATGGAAATGTTTCGAAAATTGATGGTCAAGATGCGTTTATATCATCCAGTTAAGGGCCAAATGCTAGATACAATTATAGCGTTAGAACCAGGTCATCATACATTGTAGGTAGTTTTCAAAATGACAGAAAATGGCATTGTAGTAAAAACACAAGAATTACTACGCAACAGATATTGAGTTTTGCATTTGATGTGAAAGATGAGCAAGACGTATCAGCGTAGGTCTTTATAAAAAATGAATCAATAACGAAAAAGTGATAATGACATCTTCCGCTTACTGTCAAGTGGATTTAGTGCAAGAACACTATATCTTATCGCTACTACGAATAATTTGATAAAAATTACTTCCATAAATTTACTATGGGAAGTTTTTTATGTGGGCGCAAAGGTTGACAGGAGGGACAAGTTCTGCATATAATCATTCACGGAAGGTGAATATGCGTATAACAGTCAAACTAATACAACATGATTTGTTGGAAGATAAGAAAGCAAATCTTATTGGAAACAAATGCTTTATATGATGGAAATACATTACGCTATCGCGAAGGGAAATGATGGAGTCTCATCAGGTTTACTTTTGGGGATGACTTGATTTCTTTTGAGCGAAAAGCAGATGTTCATACAAAAATTACCCTCTTTGATATAAAGGATGGGCGAAAGTGTTGTAGACTCGCAGTATGGGAAAGATGTACATGCAGACAAGGCTTTGTCATGCGGAAAAAGTGCGATGAGTACTGGGTTGTTGAGTATCAGTTATTATCGAATGACGAGGTCGTACTTCACCAGAAATTATGTTGGGAATTTGACCCCAGATAAAAATATTTGACTTTATTTGTAACTTGGGGGTATAGTGCCATGGCGAAGCAAGCATATCATGCATTTGTATAAAGGAGATTTACAATGGTTAACAATGAGACTATGACGGACGTAGCCTACAATTGGCTCAAAAAAGAAAAGAGAAGTAGATTTCTAAAAGATTTGGGATGAAATTGTAAAGACAATGGATATTCCTGAAGATAAAAATCAGACGTAAAAAGGCACAATTCTATAGTGACTTGATGTTGGATAATAGGTTTGCTTCTTTAGAAAATAACAAAGTGGGATTTACGTAACCGTCGTAAGTTTGAAGAGGTTCATATCGATACTTCTGAAATCGAACTAGAGGATGATGAATTAGATGAAGCAATTGAAGTTGCTGGTCTAGATTTACCTAAAGGGCGATGACGCATTCGATAATTAATTGAGAAAAAGGCTGAAAAACAGCCTTTTTAATCATGCTACTTTAAAAAAATGTTTCAGAAATAGTTTAATATGAAAACGCTAAATAAGGAGGAATAATCTCATGGTATTAGTTTCAGCAAAAAGAAATGATTGAAAAAGGCTCATGAAGGTCATTATGCAATTGGTGCTTTCAACATCAATAACATGGAATGGACAAAGGCTATCTTAGCTGCTTGCCAGCAGGCTAACTCTCCTGTCATTCTTCAGGTTTCTGAAGGTGCAGCGAAGTATATGTGTGGCTTCAAGCAGTGTGTAGATATGGTTAAGAACATTCATGACCATATGGGTATTACAGTTCCAGTTGCTTTACACTTGGATCACGGAACATTTGAAGGTGCTAAGGCTTGCATCGAAGCAGGTTTCACATCTGTAATGTTCGACTGTTCTCACTATGATTTTCGCAGAGAACTTAGAGAAGTCAAAGGAAATCATCAAGTTAGCTCATTCACAGGGTGTATCTGTAGAATGTGAAGTTGGTGGTATCGGTGGTACAGAGGATGGCGTTACATCTAACGGTGAATTAGCTGATCCAAAGGAATGCGCAGAAATCGCTTCATTAGGTGTTGATTTCTTAGCTGCAGGTATCGGTAACATCCACGGTGTATATCCAGAAGACTGGGCAGGATTGAATTTCGAAAGATTATCAGAAATCGATGCTGCTGTAAATGGTAAAGCCATTAGTATTACACGGTGGTTCTGGTATCCCATTTGACCAAGTACACAAGGCTATCACAATGGGTGTATCTAAGATCAACGTAAATACAGACTTACAGCTTGTATTTGCTAAGGCAACTCGTGAATACATCGAAGCTGGCAAGGACATTAGCGGTAAGGGCTTTGACCCACGTAAGTTACTCAAGCCAGGTTCAGACGCAATCGTTGCTAAGGTAATCGAAATGGTTAACCAATTCGGTTCCGCTGACAAAGCTTAATTACAAATTGAGTGATATAGAGGCTCACATGAGCCTCTTTTTATATCTCGTTGTATAATGATGACGCAAACTTTTGCATACATCTAGAATGGATACGAAAATTCATGTAAAATGCTGTATATGATAAAAAGCGGTATTGTTTGACATGGATGGTATTCTTTACGATAGTGAATACTATTATATGCAGGGGACAGTTGCGCAGATGCGTGCGTATGGTTATGAAGGTCCTGCTAGAGAATATCTATCAAATCATTGGCACAACGATGCAGAAAAACATATGAGATGTTGTATGACATGTTAGATGGTAAAAGTTCCTCTTGAAGTGATTCGTGAAAATAACGAAAGATACTTCAATATAGAACATCCAATCCATTTTAAAGGAAATTATGTTTCCGGGTGTACCGCAAGCATTACAACAGATGAAGAAGATGGGCTTTAAAGTTAGCAGTATGTTCTGCATCCTCGTTTATGACTTGATTGTCACAAGTCTAAAAGAGATGGGAATCTTTGGAATACTTTGACTTTATTGAAAGTGGAGAAAACTGCAAAACGTTCAAAACCATATCCAGATATCTATTTACTAGCCCAAGAGGCACTACAAGTACGCAAAGAAGAGTGCTTGGTATATGAAGATAGTAAAGCAGGGATACAAGCAGGTATCTCAGCTGGAATAAGAACTGTTGCTGAGAATTGATGATCGCTTCTACCAGGATCAATCAAAAAGCAGATATACTTGTAAAGGATATACACTGAGCTGACAGAGCTGATCAGAAAGGAAAATAAACTATGCCGGAAGTAATTAAAATTGAAGGTGGACATACGCTAGAGGGAGAAGTCACAATCTCTAGTGCAAAGAATGCGACAGTAGCTTTGATTCCTGCTACTGTACTGGCTCATGGACCAGTCACAATTGTTGGGGTTCCGCAGATTGCGGACGTTGAATCCCTCACAAAGATTCTAAATTTATTAGGTGTTCAAGTTGAAGCACGTTCTTCTGATCATTTGATTATTGATCCCTACAAATATCCAAAAACATTGATTTGGTAGATGACGCAGTCACAAAGCTTCGTGCATCTTACTACTTTCATGGGGTGCGTTTGTTAGGGTAGATTTGGTCGTGTATGTATGAAGATGCCTGGTGGATGTTACTTAGGGTCCGAGACCAATCGACTTACACTTAAAGGGGTTTTGAAGCCTTTAGGGTGCTAAAGTAACATATGATAAGGCATGTTATACAATTGAAGCCAAGGAATTAAAAGGCGCTAGGATTTTCTTGGATATCGCAAGTGTTGGCGCAACCATCAATATTATGATGGCTGCTGTATACGCAAAGGGTCGTACAACGATTGAAAATGCGGCGAAGGAACCAGAAATCATCGACGTTGCGACGTTATTAAACAAGATGGGCGCACATATTCGTGGTGCAGGTACAAACGTCATCACAATTGATGGTGTTGATAAGTTGATGGGATGTTTCCATGAAATTATCCCAGACCGTATCGAAGCAGGTACGTTCCTAGTTATCGCGGCTGCTTGTGCTAAAAAGATGGTGATCAAGAATATCATCCCGCAACACTTAGATGCCTTAACTTCTAAGTTACAGGAAATGGGTGTTGATATGGATATTGATGTAGACCGTATTACAATCCGTCATACAGATAAACTGGTTGCGACGGATGTTACCACAAGACCATACCCTGGTTTTGCGACGGACTTACAACAACCACTTACAACACTGATGACACAAGCACATGGTGAATCGAAGGTTGTTGAGACAATCTATATAGAGCGCTTTCAAGCATTGTGGAGAGTTACAACGTATGGGTGCAGATATTGAAGTATCTACAGGTTCTGCTAGCATCAAGGGCCCAAGTTCCTTTATTTGGAACCAAGGTTGTTGCGACAGATTTACGTTGTGGTGCAGCGATGTTAGTGGCAGGCTCTACTAGCAGAGGGTGTTACAGAAATCCACGATGTATATCACATCGATCGTGGTTACGCTGAAATCGACCGAAGTTAAAAAAATCTAGGTGCAGTGATTTGGCGTGAAACTGTTGAATAAAAAGATGTTAACGTTAAATGATTTTGACACCTTAAGTGAAAAAGCCAAAAAATTAAACTAGTCTTCATCTTCTTCATGAAGTAGTAGCGATAATTCTTTTTGATTCTCAGCAGTTGAGGTTTGTCTGTAGGTACGAGAAGATACGATCTTACAATGAATGACTTTCCCATATCTGATGATAAATACATCTTCTGTAAATACATCAATACGAACATTTACTTCTGTATTTGACTTTATGAAATATGGCTTTCCATCATCGTCGACAGGTGCGTAATAATTCTTCTGGAAAATGAAAATATTCCGTTATTGATTTTACGTATATATCGTAGAGTAAATATCTCACTAAGATTGACTTCGATAGGCATGAAAGCAGAATGTGGATCAATTGGGTTTCTAGCGAATTTTTGATTGAGATACTTGCGATATGTAGTATTAAACCATACATTCAATTCGTCATAGTCCTTGATTCCAAAACGCTTAATATCATTTGGTAATCTGCTCTGACAGGTCCCGTTGTACCGTTCGATTCTTCCTTTGGCTTGTGGAGACCCTGCAAATATCATTCTGATACCTAGGTCATTCATCATTTGACCAAATTGAGTCAGTTCTCCAGTCTTGTTGTGAAATATCGTATGACGATCTGAATAAAGCGTTGAGGGAACACCGTATTCTTCAAACAGATATTTCATCATATGACAATATCCGAGCTGTCTCTCTGTAGGCATGAAATACCCTGATAGAACATCAGAAGTAGCATCATCGACTGCTAAAATGTAATGTCCACATTTCACCGTTACCAAACCAGTCAAAAGGAGTTCCATCGATCTGCACAAGAAAAACCAGACTTTGCGGAAGGTACACGCATCAGATGAATCGAATGATTTGTTTTTAATGCAGGACGCATATGTGGAGATGACCAGCCCTCAGTGATAAAGAGATTGCGAAACCAAGAAAGGCTACGCAGATGTAGTCCAAATGAAGAGACGATATCTTGTTTATTTTGGATTCATGTAAAAATCTTCGATAAAGATATCTCTAAATTGTGCTATCGTGATGACGGGATACTGTAGCTTAAGATTACGTATAAAGTTGATTTCTTGGTCGGAAGCAGCCTTATGAGATTTCTTACCCTGCATTGCCGTGCAGGAGAATGGATACGGTATCCTTTTTCTCTAGAATGGCCTTCATGATACGAATGAGAGAAGACTTGGACAGATGGGTCAAATTAGAGATTTCTTCATATGTCCACAACATTTCGTTAGATAGTTTTTTTCACGTAACAGACGGATTGCGAGTTCTTTATTTTTCTTTTCTTTCAAAGTAAAAACACCTCCTATGCTTATCATAGAAGGTAATAAATTATGCACATATCCAAGGTGTCAAAAATCATTTAACGAAGAGGTGTCATTTTTATTTAACGATGACACTGTTGAATAAAAAGATTGCACGATTGTTATGGTAGTATAAATAGGCAATTTAGCACTTTCTTTAAGCCAATCAGAGGCTTAAGGCAGAAGGGAGATAAAAATGAAAAAGATATTCATCCAACTTATCACAAGGCGAAGGTAGTATGCACAAGCTGTGGTGCAGAATTCGGAAACAGGTTCTGTATTATCTGAAATCAAAGTAGATACATGCTCAAACTGCCATCCATTCTATACTGGACGTCGAGATTCGCACAGGCTCAAGGACGTATCGAGAAGTTCAATAAGAAGTACGGTATGAATAAAGCCGGTCCGGTATAATTCCGGACCTTTTTCTTTGAATACAAAGAATATAATCTATGTTAAAGTTGTTATGGGAAATATGTGGAGAATACTATGGACGCAGTTAGAACAAAATTAAGTGAAATAGAAAAACAATATAAAGAAATCGTAGAGAAGCTGATGGATGAAAAGGTAATGTCAGATCCTAAGCTCCTTACAAAATTATCCAAAAGAACAGGCAAGACTAACGCAACCGGTTGATGCTTACCACCAACTTTTTAGAGTTAGACTCGTATTGCACAAGCAGATGAGATGTTAAAGGAGAATGATCCTGAACTCAAAGAGATGGCACGTATGGAAAAAGGATGAGTGTGAACCAGAACGTGAAGCCTTGTTAGAAAGAATTCAGCACTTACTTGTGCCACGTGATCCAGATGATGACCATGATGTCATTATGGAAATCTGTGGTGGTGCAGGTGGAGATGAAGGCAATATCTTCGCTGGTGACTTATATCGTATGTATAGTAAGTACGCAGAAAGTAAAGGTTGGAAAGTACAGGTTCTTGAAGCTTCTGTAAGTGAAGCGGGTGGATATACGCAGATTATCTTCTCTGTAAAGGGAACAGATGTATATAAGGAATTGAAGTTTGAATCTGGTGTACACCGTGTACAGCGTGTACCAAAGACAGAAACACAGGGACGTATTCATACTTCTACCGCAACCGTACTCATGTCAACCGGAAGCGGAAGATACTGATATCGAAATTGATCCAAAGGATTTAACGATTGAAACACACCGTGCTTCCGGTGCCGGTGGACAGCACATCAATAAGACAGACTCTGCGGTACGTATTGTGCACGTTCCTACAGGTATTACGGTAAACTGTCAAGATGGACGTTCACAGATTGAAAAACCGTGAGACAGCGATGCGCTTAATCCGTGCACGTGTATACGAAGAACTCAAGCGTATTCAGGAAGAAGAAGCTGGTAAGATTCGCCGTGCTAAGATTGGTACTGGTGATCGTTCTGAGAAGATTAGAACATATAACTACCCACAAAAACCGTGTGACGGACCACCGTATTGGTTTAACAATTACACAGTTAGACCGTATCATGGAAGGTAAACTTGATGGTGTGATTGAGGGCTTACTAGCAGAAGAAGAAAAAAGAGAAAACTCGAGGAGACACAGTTGTGAGTACATTTTGCGAAAACAATCAAGCAATACGAAAAAGAGTGTCTAAAAATGATATTCCTGTAGAAACGGTTATGGCATATCTTCTAGAAATCTCTCAACGTGAACGCTATGCTTTGTTTATGCATATCGATGATGAGATGCCAGAGGCTCTGAAATGAATTCCATGCAGGCATGGAAAAGAATCTTAAAAGCAGGAACCAATGGCACATGTATTAGGCTATTCTTGGTTCTATGGATATAAGATGATTGTCAATGAAGATGTATTAATTCCACGTTGTGAAACAGAGGAACTATGTGCCTTGATATTATCTCGTATTGATGAAATCTTCCCAACACAGAAAACGGTAGAATGTGCGGATGTTGGAACGGGTTCTGGTGCCATTGCGATTACAGTCGCAAAAAGAAGAGAGACGTGAAAAGATGCACGCTACGGATATCAGTGAAGAAGCGTTAGTCACTGCACGTCAGAATGCGAAAATAACGAAGTGGACATCGACTTTACGGCGGGGGATATGTTACAACCATTACTTCGACGCAAAGCGTCATTTGGATGTATTAATTTCCAATCCTCCATACATCCCACAGGATGAACAGATGGAAACTTCTGTTGTGGACTTTGAACCTCATGTGGCCTTATTTGGTGGTGAGGATGGGCTACAAAGTTCTATCGCATGATTTTTAAGGATTGCAAGAAAGTTCTCAACGAGAAAGCATTTATGGCTTTTTGAGATGGGTTGGGATCAGCGTGAACGTATGAGTAAGCTGGTAGAAGAAATGTTACCGGATGCTCGCTATGAAATACTCAAAGACATGAACGGTAAAGACCGCATGTTATTTGTATATTTTAATTGCTAAAAATGGAGGAATACTCCATTTTGTGTTTTCAGATAAATTTTACATTCAAAAATCAATGAACATAGTAAAATAGATACGTTAGAGTAAAACTATGACAAAGAATATTCTTGAGTGGCTAGAAGCCTCTTGCCAAAAACATCCAGTAAGATTGCGGTCGCAGATGAAACCGCAGAGATGACATACGAAGAGTTAGTAAAAAGATGCCAAGATTCTTGGAACCAAACTTGCGAGATATATTCAACCTCGCCGGGCGGTTGCGATGTATATGGAAAAAGAGTAATACAACGCTAGCCGCAATGTATGGTGCGGTATATGCAGGTGGATTTTTATTCTCTGATTGACACAAGACAACCAATTGGTCGTGGAAAAAATCATTGAAAGTATTAAGTCCGAAAGTAATCTTGAGTAATGAACGTTTCTATGAGGAAGCACGTGAAAAATTAGGGACTGCAGCTAATATTTTAAAGGTTGAAGATATCATCAATGAAGGTATCATTGATGAAAACATGCTTGCAGGGATTCGTAAACAAGCTGCTAGTACAGACCCTCTTTACGTAAACTTTACCAGTGGTTCCACTGGTGTGCCAAAGGGTGTTGTTGTTGGACATGGATCTGTTATTGACTTTATTCCAGAATTTGTAAAGGTATCTGGAATTTGTACTGATGATCGTATTGCCAACCAAGCACCGTTTGATTTTTGATGTGTCTGTTAAAGATATCTACAGTAGTATCTACGTGGGTGCTAGAGTAGAACTGATTCCACGTGAATTCTTTAGTAACCCAACACACTTGATGGATTTTTTTATGTGACCATCAGGTAACTGTACTAACATGGGCTGTTAGTGCGATGTGCTTTGTGTCCATTATGAATGGATTTGGTTATCGTAATCCTGAGACAATTCGTTTGGTGATGTTCAGTGGAGAAGTTATGCCAATCAAGCACTTGAATATCTGGATGAAGAATTGTCCAAAGGCAGAGTTTATCAACCTGTATGGACCTACTGAGATTATATGTAACTGCACATATTATCGTTTAGAGAATCGCGAATATGCGGCGGATGAAATCATTCCAATTGGCTCAGCGTTTTGATAATGAGAAGGTATTCTTACTATCTGATGAAAATAAATTGGTTGATACACCAAATGAAAGTGGAGAAATCTGTGTGGCAGGTGCTTGTCTTGCGTTAGGATATTATCACGACGGTGAAAAGACAGCAGCTGTATTTGTACAGAATCCATTAAATACTGTGTACTATGAACGCATGTATCGTACAGGTGACCTTGCGAAATACAATGAGCAAGGAGAACTTGTTTATATCGGACGTAAAGACTTCCAAATCAAGCACTTAGGACACCGTATTGAACTAGGTGAAATTGAAAGTCTAGTACAAGGACGTAGTGGTGTTGTGCGTGCATGTGCAATCTATGACCACAACAAGAAACGTATTTATTTATTCTGGTTAGGTGAGCGTGATCAAAAAGAATTACATAACGAACTAAAGGTCGTTATGCCAAGCTATATGGTACCTAACAAGTTAGTACACTTGGATGAAATGCCAATGACAAAGAATGGTAAGATTGATCGTGCCGTATTAAAGAAGATGGAAGGAATCGAATAATGCAAGAGAAAGAACTAAAGTATATCGCAGAACACTATCAAACACCTTGTTTTATCTTTGATTTAGAAGCGGTAAAAGAACGTGTTAAAAAGATGAGGGAAATTGTAGGTGGTGCGTATCATCTATGTTATTCCATCAAGGCAAATCCATTCTTGATTCCGACGATGGCAGAAATCACGGATAAACTAGAAGTGTGTAGTCCAGGTGAGTTATCTATCTGTAAAGCTCTGCATGTAGAACCAACTAAGATTTTATATTCCGGTGTCAATAAGACAGAAGTGGATGTCACAGATGCGATGGAATATGGTGTGATTCATTACACAGCGGAATCTCTACTACATATGGATATTGTCAATCGTATTGCTGGAAAGTACCAAAAGAAAGTGGAAATTCTACCACGTTTGAATGCAGGTAGTCAGTTTGGTATGTCCAAGGAAGATTTATTCTCCATCTATGCAAATGAAGAAAAGTATCCAAACGTGATTGTAAAGGGGATTCACTACTTTGCGGGTACACAGCGTAAGAAGAACGATAAACAAATCAAAGAGTTGGATATGTTGTTGGAATTAATCAAAGAGATTCAAACAACATTTAATCGTAAAGTTGAACAGATTGAATATGGTCCAGGATTATCAGTGCCATTATTTGAAGGTGATGATTTTAGTGATACACTAAAACCTCTTGAGAATGTTCATGAGAAGTTGAAAGAGTTATCTGAGGTTGTGGATTTAACAATTGAAATGGGTAGATTCTATTCCACATTCTGTGGAACATACCTCACACGTGCAATGGATTGTAAGTCTAATGAAGGTGTAAATTACTGTATCGTAGATGGAGGTATGAATCATCTAAACTATTATGGTCAGATGATGGGTATGAAAAGTGCCACATATTCAACACTTGCATGCATGTGATGATAGAACAGAAATGAATTGGTGTTTATGTGGTAGCCTTTGTACAACTGCAGATGTGCTAGTCAGAGATGTAACGTTACAAGGCTTGCATGAGGGTGATTATTTAGCCTTCAATAACTGTGGTGCGTACTCTGTCACTGAAGGTATTCACTTATTCTTAAGCCGTACGATGCCACTGATTCTATTGCGTACAGCAGAGAATGAATACATCGTCGCAAGAGAAATGCAAGAATCCTATCCAATCAATACGATTCAAAATTACTAGTTATCATCTGATTGTAAAGGAGGTAGTATGTCACAAGTAACGAAAACGTGCCTTAGAACAATCACTCAAGAATTTGTTGTTGAAGAAGCCATTATCGAAAAATCACAATCAGTGATTTAACGGAAGATTGTGGTATGAATCGTATGACATTCTACTATCACTTCAAAAGATATCTATGATTTGGTTGAATGAGCTTGTCTAACAGACGCAAAGCTCTGATTTACCAGATGGGCAGGCGGCGCAGCAGGGTGGTATTGTGATGTTCCCTGTTAGGAGGTAAAAGTAACTCTGTTCTCCGACGTCGGCTTCCCGTTCCTAACTTCCTGCGCTTCGGAGAGTTCGCTTTAGGCGTGCGGCAGGCATGGTTGTTGCCTTTGCAGTCTCTCTTGCATTGGGTCTTGTCTTCGGTTTCTCCACAGTGGAAGAAAACTGAAAAATGTTAAGGATAACAGACGGAATTCTGTTATCCTTAATTTATACATACCGTATTTTTACTGCTAAACGTAAGCAGTATAACAGATAGAACATTATTCACAAAAAGGTAAGGAGGATGATTATGGGTTTTGTTAGTAATTTCTTATGGGGCGGTGCAACGGCTGCCAATCAGTATGAAGGTGCTTACAGTACGGACGGAAAGGGTTTGGGCCAATGCGGATTTGCTTCCTTACGGAGAAAAAGCGTATAGATGTTATCAAAGGGAATACAGACGCCGGTGAGCTTGCAAAGGATACGTATTATCCTGCCCGTGAAGCAGTGGATTTCTATCATAATTACAGAGAGGATATCGCCTTAATGGCAGAAATGGGTTTTTAAATGTTTCCGAATGTCCATTGCCTGGAGCAGGATCTATCCCAATGGTGATGAAGAAACACCCTAATGAAAAAGGTCTTGCATTCTATCGCAATGTATTTGCAGAATGTCGCCGCTATAACATCGAACCTCTTGTGACCCTCAATCATTACGATATTCCAATGGGTCTTGTATATAAGTACGGAGGATGGAAGAACCGCATTATCGTGGATCATTTTGAAAAGCATGTCCGTACACTGTTTGAAAAACTTCGGAAACGACGTGCATTACTGGCTGACATTCAACGAAGTCAATGTGATGCTCAGCGCATGTTTCATGGCATCCGGCCTGATCTTTAAAGAAGGTGAAGATCGCTACAAGAGCATCTCATGATTCCATACACCATGTCATGATCGCTAGTGCGAAGGCTGTTGAACTATGCCGCCGTATGTGCCCTCACTCAAAGATCGGCTGTATGCTGAATGCGGGTATCTACTATCCGCTTACATGCAACCCAGATGATGTCCAAAAGGCTCAGGAAGATAACCGTAAGAATTATATGTTCACGGACCTTTTAGTCCGCGGTTATTATCCGAATTATCTGCTGAAAGAATATGAACGCAGCGGATATCAGATTCCGTTTGAAGAAGGAGATGCTGAACTTCTTCGTGACAATACAGTCGATTATATAGGCTTCTCCTACTATACATCACGTGTGTCAACAGCTCAGAAGGGTGAGAAGTTTGATTCCAATCTTCTGGAATCCGTCAAAAATCCTTATCTGAAGATGGAGCCATGGGGCCGCTTCCTTGATCCCAAGGGACTGCGCATTACCATGAACGATATCTATGACCGTTATCAGAAACCGCTGTTTATCGTTGAAAAACGGTCTCGGTGCAGTCGATATTCCAGATGAAAACGGTGAGATTCATGATGATTATCGTGTGGATTATCTCCGCAATCATATCATTGAGATGAAGAGGGCTGTCGATGAAGACGGTGTAGATCTGATGGGCTTTACCACATGGGGACCAATCGATCTCATATCTGTAGCAACTCAGGCAGATGAAGAAACGGTATGGATTTATCTATGTAGACCGTGATGACCGGGGGAACGGTACGTTCAGAAGAAGTAAAAAGGAAAGCTTTAACTGGTATAAAAAGGTAATTGCAAGCAACGGCGAAGATCTTGACTGATAAAAAGAATTTTACACCATGACGATTCAGCAGTTGATAGATATCATAAAAAGGGCTCTCACATTATGAATAATTGGGAAGAAAGGTCGAACCTGAAACGACCCAGGATCAGATCTGTACGGTGATTTCAGACAGGAATGTACCGGTATTGTGACGACATTTACGCCTCGGTTGATGTGATCAGAAAAACTGCGGGTCAAGGCTGTAATTTCATTATTGTCCATGAATCGTTGTTCTGGAATCACGAAGATCATGCAGACTGGATGGAAAACAGTACAGCCTTTCAGAAGAAAAACCGCTGGATCAGTATGGTATCTGTGTATGGCACAATCATGACTATATGCATGCCGGTGTCAGGATCGGAAATATGCACAGAGATGCCGCCATGTACAGGGATGTGTGAAATGCTCGGATAGAATCGGTATAACATGCATCTGGGTGATCATATGTCAAATGATTATGAAATCCCTGAGACAACCGCACGGAAACTGGCACATTATAGACTGCACGGTTTCTGTTTTATCGGTAATCCAGACACTGTCATAAAAAGGGTTTATGTGACAGGTCATATACTCGGTCATCTTTCAGACAGTGATAGTATCTCAAAAGATCAATGATGAAGATATAAACTCGTCTGATTACGCCTGAGACTTGTCAATTTCACAGTCGCTGAATATATCAGGGATGAAGGTATGCTGAAGGAAGACAGATGTATCTTTGCCCACGATCATTTCAATTACGAAGAGATTAGAATAGAATGGTATGCGGGATACCTGTGGTAGAATGTCGCAGGCGATATAGTTGTACACTTCACTACAGGCAGGGGACTCCTACAGCTATTTTTTTCGTAAAGAAGGAGAGTATTTAGACATGGAAGCAGTGAACAGAATCTGGACGTTCTTCTGGTAGCACGGAGAAACATATGAAAAACTGACAGAATATATGGAACAGATCGAAAAAGCAGGCATCAGTGGCCTCTGTATAGAATCCCGGTCTCATCCTGACTTTCTTCGCCAAGGATGGTGGCAGACAATGGACCATATCATCGCTGAAGCGAAAAGACTCGGTATGAAGCTCTGGATTCTGGATGATGCCAGATTTTCCGACCGGCTTTGCCAACGGCACGGTGCCGGATAATCTGAAGAAGAGATACCTTTGGATGTCACAGGGTATGATATAGTCGGATCGGCGGAAGAGATGGATATGGATCTTTCGGTATTATGCAATATCAGGGAGTATTATAAGGATCCGAAACATCAGTATGATCGTATTGAAAAATATAATTCTGGCAGAAAAATGATATAACTGAAAAAACGGCATTCCGAGAAGACAGTCTGCAGGATATGACTTCTCAGCTGGAAGATAGAACGCTGCATCTGTATCTTGAACGTAAGTATTACAGTGTATTTGTGATCTATTCCACATCTGTATGCAATGACAGATTACTGCAGGATTATCTTGATCCGACTAGGGGCTGAATTCGTAAAAGTGCTGATCAATGAAGTCTATGAAAAGCATTATTTGCATTATCAGAATGAATTCGGTAATACGATTGAAGCATTCTTCTCAGATGAACCGCGTTTCGGCAACGATAAAGGATGGAATATACGTATCGGCAATACCGATACGGTACTTCCGTGGAATGAAGAAATCAGGGAAGAACTGTATAGAAATGGCTGGCACGATACAGATGACGCATATCTCTTTGCTGGTTCCTCCGCAAAGTCAGCTGCAGCCAGAATGACCTATATGGATGTAATCACCCGTTTGTACAGCCGGAATTTTTTTCCTCTCAGATCGGTGAGTGGTGCCGCAGACACGGAGTCAGGTATGTCGGACATGTGATCGAAGACAATGGAGCTCATGCCAGACTTGGATACGGACCGAGACATTATTTCAGAGCGATTGCTGGTCAGGATAGGCCGGAGTGGATGTCATTGGCGGTCAGATCGTACCGGGGATGGATTACTGGCACGATGCATTCAACAACGGCGGCAGCAATGGTGAATTCTATCACCATGCCTTGATTGAACTAGGGGCCTCTGCCGCAAAACTGGATCCTCTGAAAAAAGGCAATCTCATGTGTGAGGCATTCGGTACCTACGGATGGTCAGAAGGACTGAAAATGATGAAGTGGATCATGGATCACTGCATCTCTCACGGTGTCAATGTGATTGTACCGCACGCTTTCTCTCGAAGGTGTTTTCCGGACAGAGACTGTCCGCCTCATTTTTACGCAGACGGCTGCAATCCGCAGTTTCCGTATTTTCATTATCTGATGAGCTATACACAGCGTCTTCTGAATCTGTTCTCATGCGGATATCACAGTGCGAATACAGGGGTACTTTTATCATGCGTCTCTTTGAGTGGGGGTGCTGACCGCATGCCGGTTGAAAAAGATTTTTGAAGAAATGTCATAAGGCATTTGTCAGTGCCGATATCATCAGTGCCGATTACCTTCATGATGCAGTTCTGCAGGACAATGCCTTTTACAATCAGCGGCTATGCTTTACAGGACGCTAATCGTACCCTGAATGTGTTTTTCATGTCCGATCATCTCGAGAAAGGATATTGAAAAGAATTGCGGAAAAAGCTGATGTGCTGTTTATCAACAGAATGCTTGAAGGTTACAGCGGGAAAGGGAAAGTGATACCTTTCGACGGTCTGGAAGAATATCTGAAAAAAATCATTGCGGACAACAGATGATAAGATCTGAAGCAAAAATCTCTGACACTATATGAATACTGCAGAAACGGTGAAAAATATATACATGCTGTTCAATGAAGATATCCTTCAGGATGCGGTGTTTGTACCGGCTCCTGAGCTTCTCAGTGATTACTGTGTATATGACGCCTTTACGGATACAGAATACGGTATCGAAGAAACAATGGTGTTAAGACCGTATGAATCAGTCGTGCTTGTAAAAAGGACATACAGATAGAATAAGAGATACAAAGGGAAGTAAGATCATCGAATGGAAGGACGGATTCCTTATCAGCATGAAATCATTCGATAGAGAGGAATATGAACCAGTTTTCCTGACAGAAACGGGAAATCTAGCAAAGAGCTATCCATATTTTTCTGGAAGTGTCCGTTATGAACGGGTCTTTCGTACGGATGAAACAGAGTGTTTAATCCTTCTGAAGGATGTATAGAGATCTCACAGATAAAAAGTAAACGGAACGGTGTGCTCTGTCAGTTTCGCAGATGAAATAAGTGCCGATATTTCAAAAGCACTGCTGCTCGGTGAAAAACAGACTGGAAATAACTGTTACCAATAATCTTGGAAGAAATCAGAGAGATGGACTGTCTTCATTTATGGCTATGGAACCGTTTGGAATACTGAAGCCGGTGGAATTATACAGGAAGAGGGTTATCAATCATGGGAATATTTGACGGATTATTAAATAGGGACACAGCAGGTTCAGAGACGATTATTGCCGGTGATCCGATTGTGAAGCGGATATAAAAACTTGATAACTTAAGTCAAGAAGAAATTTCCTAATGTAAAAATAACTTGGGGTTTTAGAAAAATCCGCTTTAAAATTACATGGGGTAAAAAGGTAGAAATTGTAGATGAGAATAATGTCTCTTGTCTACGATTTCTACCTTTTATATATGCTAAGAAAAGAAATATTTTATTGGCGATTATTTTTATATGAACCCCGTTTCTTTCCGATCCTTTTGTTAGATTGAAGGTGATCCGTAATTGTGTAATATAGTTTTTCTGTTCAACGCGTAGAGCGCTCTAGCACGGAATCTTGGAAAGTTTGAAAGACCGTTAGAAACATTGATCAGTACACGTAATCTACTATTCATATATTCTGATAGTGCATTCGATTGTTTTCTGTCATCATACGGTCTTCTAAACGAGTTGAGATACTCCTCTTTCCAGTTTGTGATAGATGTCAAAAAAAGTCTTCGTACGCAGGTATGTCGGCAGAAATAAACGCATCTAGTATGGAAGTGATTTCGTTTATGCAAGATGGATAAATAGCAGTTCTATTGAAGTTACGAAATAATTCTTTTTAAGTGATAGGCAAGCGTTAAGACTGGATCAATCTCCAATAACTGATCATACAGATTTTTGATAATTTAATTTCTGTCTAAAGAAACTGTTATATTTCGGCTCGTTATCTAAGTCGTAGTCAGTTTCCAGTAATTTATGCCATGTTTTAAGAAGATAATAAGCTCTACTTCCTTTTTTTCGTAACGATTCATGATATCGATACGTAGACGTGAGAATCCAGATGTAAGATGCTCGATGACATGGAAAGGATCTACAGCGACGATGGCATTGGGCAGATATTTCTTTACAACATCTTTGTATGGCTGCCACATATCCATGGTCACAATCTTCACTCTTTGTCTCTCACTTAATGGGATGTTTTCAAAGTAAGTACTGAGTTCCCTTTTTGAACGAGACTGTATAACCTCGTTTAGAACACGAGCTTTATTATCGACCATGACACATAAGTAAGAACTATTTTTTTAACGCCATGTCAGAATATAGTTCATCAATTCCTAGATACTCAGGTAAGAACTGCCTTGGAATTCTCAAGTAACTATCGGCATAGAGTTCTACCGTAGGAATAGATACATGCGCTCTTAGTGCAATTGTCTTTAAGTTAATGGAGATATCACCTAGATCTTTCATGATTTGATCGACCATAGAGAAGGTGGAGTGCATACCATCAGGGGTAAAGATATTGTCTTCACTAAAAAGTGCGATGACAGTCACGACACTTATACCGTCTACGTTTCCAATTGACAATTGTTTTTTTAGACCAGCGATGTCTTGCGTTTTGAACGTATATGTTAGAAGTCCTTTACTAGATGTATCAGCACCACAGTAAGGACAAATAGGATGTTTATTTATCAGTAGAAGATAAATATTTAAGGTATCTTGATTGCGGGATGTAGATAGACTTTGAACTTGATCACGGGACAAGTTCAAAGCAGATGTGATAATATAATCAATAGCCATTTATGGCCTCCTCTCTAGTTATTTTCTTTCTCAGCAAAAAGATAATAGCATGAGAGGTTTTTATTTTTGAAGGTACCCCAAGTTTTTCTGAAAAAGTATCAAAAAGGTACCCCAAGATTTCTCATTGCGGTACCCCAACCCCAAGTAATTTTAGAGCGCTGAAATTTCTATCTGGTCTTACTGGGGCCAGATATTTTTATTCTTTTTACCAGTTCATCTGTAGCGATTGCTTTCCTTAACCAAAGCCTCATGTTTGTTACGGCAGTCGATAAATTCACTTTATAATTATGCTTCCTTTTTGTCTGATTGTTCTATTTGGATTCTCTCAGTAATAATATTTGTTAAACAGTGTAACAGGATTGCTGAATAGATTTCCTGTTGTATGAAATTACGCTTTTTCGAATGAAACGACATCATTCCAATGATATATTTCAATACTTTAAACGCTGTTTCTATATCCCATCTCATGTGATACATCCTTGTATGATAATTTCGTCCTGAGAAGACGAGATATCATACTCTCCTTTCTGGCCCTTTATTATAATGAAGCTGTCCTGGGTAAGTGTTTATACTCTCTACAGCTCAGTTTCAACTGGGACTGTTTATATGGGAGACTACTCTCCACAGTCTGCTTCATAGTTAATTGGTTGGATGTTCCGATACACATGTATTGAGTTCTTATGTCTCGCAAGGATACTGAAGCAGATTACCCGTGGTGACTCAGGTCTAGAAAAGGTAATCTGTTTTTATGCACGTTTACGTCGGCGTTGATATCGCCAAAGAACTTCATTACGCTGCCATCATGGATTCTGATGGTGTCGTAACCAAACCTTTTTCTTTTGAGAATAACGACAAGGGCTTCAATCTGTTACTCTCTCATCTTGCTCCTTACAACAAGGAGTCTATCCTGATCGGTTTTGAATCAACCGCTCATTATCAGGAGAATCTTGCTTACTTTCTTAAATCGCTTGGTTATCGAACTGCAGAAATCAATCCACTTCAAACCGCCGCTTTAAGAAAAAGCCAATATACGCAACACTAAGACTGATAGTGTAGACGCTAGGTTGATATGCCTCGCTTTAATGAACCATCAATATCCAAGGCGACCAGCGAGACTCGGCACGGTTGGATGATCTTTATCAACTTTGTAAGATGAGGATGGATACCATGAAGAAACGAACTACCTGTAAGATTCAATTTGTAGCTATCATGGATCGGATCTTCCCTGAACTGGCTTCCTTTTTGATAACAACCTCCACGCCAATACAATCTATCGCTTGATTGAGTCTTTTCCTCTACCTTCTCAAATAAAGAAAAACTCGAATTGATATTCTCACCAAGCTTCTCCACAAAGCTTCTAGAGGCCATTTCAAGAAAGAAAAGGCTCAAAAACTGAAGAATCTGGCAGATATCTCTGTAGGAATCCCTTCTGACATATTTGCCTTCCAAGCTCAACAGTTGGTTCATCAAATCGAGTTCTATACAGATCAGATTCAAACAATCGAAGAAAGAATCAATACGAATCCGGATGTTATGAGCTCACCCCTCATGACAATCCCTGGAATCGGTACTTTCTGTGTTGCTTGTATTCTATCTGCTATAAAAAATATAAACGATTTTGATGCTCCCCTGTAAAATACTTGCCTATGCTGGCTTGGATCCTGTCATCAGACAGTCAGGAAAAATTTAACGCAAGTCATACCAGAATGTCCAAAAAGAGGAAACAGCCTACTTCGCTATGCACTAGTCTGGTCTGCTGGAAATGTGGTGAAAGAATAATCATACATTCGCTGAATACTACCGCCATAAGACGGAAGATCAGGGAAAGTCACACTATCAAGCACTTGGACACTGTGCCAAAAAAGTTGGTCAAATCCATCTATCACATGCTCAAATATAACGAATCATTTCAATCTTGACTAAACTTTTTTGAATTTCTCCTCCCTAGGAGTTGTTTTCGTCATGCTCTGTCAATTCAATATTTTTTTATTGACAGTTCATAGTTGGTCTCTTTAACATATAATATGGGTAAAGATAACATTTGCTCACTGCAACAACAATTACAAACTATCATTCATCCAGTACTTGTCTAATTTCAAATTTATAGGGGAGTTTTATGAGTAAACAGAAGTTATTATTTCTATGTGTTTATTTAACAGCTTTAACTTTGATGGGTATCACAATACAATTTTTACTAAGATCTACTTTGGCAGGAATTTATATGAATGATACCGGTATCAGCACCCTTACAGCTTTCATTTTTGATTACAATTGTATTGTTTTGTTAGGGCTTATTTAATTTATCGAAAAATACCGAAAGATCATGAATAAAAAGTTCTCTTTTGTACAAGAGAACTTTTTATTGGGTACATCATATTATTTCTGTAAAGTATCTTGAACAATCGCGATTGCGATATTTGCGTCATGGGAGATACTTACTTCAAGTTCAGGGATGGTCTTTGATGTAAGGTTTTCCACTTTCATCATTTAGGATACTGTACTGTAAGTAATCTTTATCCTGGGTTGCCTTGAAGATAGCTTCTTTCGCCGCAAAGCGTCCTGCAAAAGTATTGTTTTTGTGTGTGGTAGTATGCTTTAAGGAGAATTCCACCATTTCAGATTCTGTTAAAACATGTGAAATAATGGGTTTTTCTATGTCAATTCGATGCATATCTACGATGTCTACGCCTAACATGGTATTATTATTACATAGTTGCGTGCATTTTTAGTGAATGCTTGCACAGTCAGTCAATCGACTGTAAAATATTGCAGAGGTTAATATGAAAGAAAAGAAGAATAAAAAGAAATTATCTAGAGTGGGAAGAATCGCGCTTGATATCATTATGGTTGTATCGTCTAGGCGTTGCGATTTTTCTGGCTATCAGTTATATAAAGGTTTATGAAGTTATAACCAAGCAGGAAATGCGTATGATAACTTACGTAAGAATGCCGTTACAACTAAGAAGGATACTGACAAAGATGATACAACTTCTACATTAGACTTTCAGAAGTTGTTAGAGCAGAATCCAGATTGTGCTGGTTGGATTACACTTCCAAACTCCAATGTAGATTATCCGGTTGTGTTTGGTGCTAGTACAGATGAGAATAAGTATGGCAATAGCTATTACTTGGACCACTTATTTGATGGCACATACAATCTAAGTGGAACAGTATTTATTGATTACAACAACGGCAGAGATTTCAGCCATAAGAATACTGTGATTTATGGTCACCATATGTTAAATGATTCGATGTTTGCGGATATCGAAAAGTATAAGGAACAGTCTTACTATGATAGTCATAAGGAAATGGTTTTCCAGACACCAAATGGTACATACAAGATTTATCCGATTGCAGGATATTCTACAACGGGTACGGGTAACTATGTACAATATGATTTTGGCAGTGATAGTGAATTTTTGAGTTATATCGATCGTTTCGTATCTGCCTCAACATTTAAGAGTGATGAGACAGTTTTGGCAACAGACCAAATTGTAATGTTGTCGACATGTTCCTATGATGTTGATGATGGTAGATATGTATTAGTTGGAAAGCTGGTAAAGGCTTCATAAATAAGGAAACCATTTATGACGGAACAAAAATCCAAAACAGAGTAATTCGAAAGAAGAAAAAAACGTAAGAAGAGATATATCAGCGCAAGATTTTTTTATGGTTGATACTTTTTCCTTGCGAGTATTGTATTTGCGATTACATTCTGGCGTATGCCAATGTTTTCCAACGAAGTGGAGTATTATCGTAGTACTTGTACTTGCGGTGATTGATTGGTTAACATTCTTACTAACATCGAAGGTGAAGCCGAATAACGTATTTGCACAGGTAGTAAACACAGTGCTTGCGGTAGCGCTTATTATCGTAAATATTGCACTACCGTACTATACAGACCGCTTGAGTAATGTCTTCTCTTCTGTGTTAGGTAATGAGGTTAGAATTGGCATCTATGTTATGACAGATGCGTATAAAGACAAGCATAAAGATGCTTTCGCTAACTCTCAGTATAAAGAGTATGAAGTTAGCGGAATATCAAAACGCAAAAATTTATCACTGCTTTAGGCGTTGATGGAAATAATCAAAACGATACGTTAGAGAAGTTACGGGTGGATTTGAAGAATGATAATCTAAAGACCGTCAACAGTAGTTCTGTGCAGTCTGCTGTAAAGAACTTATATACAAATCAAGGTGATGTATTATTATTGAGTGATTCGTATTTATCGACAGTTTTAGAGACAGATGAATTCAAGAATTTTAAGACAGATACTAAACTGATAGGTAGTTATTTCCGCAAAGGTAGAAACAACCCAAGCAACAGAAGATAAGACAAACCTTGCGAATACACCATTTACATTCTTTATTGCGGGAAATGACCAGCCAGGTGAGTTAAGCTTGGAAGGTAGAACAGACGTAGATATCGCAGTAACGGTAAATCCAAATACACATCAGATTTTGATTACGAACTTGCCACGTGACTCTTATATTCCAAATCCTGCATATAAGAATCAGAAAGATAAATTAACGCATCTTGGCTTAAAATGGTATTCAGAATACATTAAAGGGTGCTAGTAACTTACTTGGAACAGATGTGAATTACTACATGTTAGTAAACTTTACGACATTTGAAGATATTATTAACGCAATTGATGGTGTTGATATTGATAATCCATTTGAATTTACAACACACTTTACAAGCCGTACGTATCCACAGGGTACATTACATCTTGATGGAGAGCTAGCGTTAGAGTATGTACGTGAACGTTATAGTTTGCCTAACGGTGACTTTTGATCGTAACCTCCACCAACAAATTGTACCTCTGCGATTATTCATAAGTTGTTAAGTCCAGAGTTAATTAGTTCGTTTAATAATATTTTGAGCGCCTTGCAAAGGCAAGTTCTTGACCAATGTTTCTACGGATTCGATTTATGCATTATGTAAGAAACAGTTGGATCAGAATATCCAATGGAATATTGTGAAGTATCATCTTGATGGTGATACTGGTAACGAATACTGTGCATCCGCACCGGATCAAGTATTATCCGTTGTATACCTGTACCAAAAATCAAGTAGACTTTATTAATACTGAGATTGATAAAGTAATAAATGATGAAATCATTTCCCAGGAAACGTTGCCTGAGGGAACTAACAATAATTCCACAAATTAGGAGGATTTATGTACCGTATTAATGAGTTATATGATTTAGAACACACAGCTGCGAAAGACTATTTATTACAATTTACGTACCCATGGGAAGCTCTTTTCTGGGATTAAGGATTTCATCCTAAAAGCTAGGTGAAAGCTTAGATAAGGAAGAATATACAGAAGTATCCGAACATGTTTGGATTCATAAGACAGCGACAGTATTTCCATCTGCGTATATTGGTGCACCGTGTATTATTGGACCACGTACAGAAGTGCGTCATTGTGCCTTCATTCGCTCTGCAGCACTTGTTGGATCAGATTGCGTGGTTGGAAATAGCTGTGAGCTAAAGAACGTTATTCTATTTGACCATGTTCAAACTCCGCACTACAACTATGTAGGAGATTCTATCTTAGGATATTATTCTCATATGGGCGCAGGTTCTGTTACATCGAATGTAAAGAGTGACAAGAGACTGGTTACGATTCGAGAGGATGATCATCGTATTGATACGGGTCTTAAGAAGTTTGGCGCAATGCTTGGAGATTATGTTGAGGTAGGATGTAACTCAGTACTTAATCCAGGCACTGTGATTGGTAGACACTCGTGTATATCCAACATCTTGTGTAAGAGGTATGGTACACGAAAATAGTATCTGGAAGAATGATGGTACCGTTATTTCAATTATGAATAAAATAAAAATATAGTTGCGATTATACGCAACTATATTTTTTTGTTAGTAGGTATTCAACGTTTTCGTGCTTTTGTCGCAAAGGATGTCACAAAGCGTACAGCAGTATGTGTTTCATCAATCTTTGCCCAAGGGGTAAAGGCAAACTCTTTGGAAAGTTCTTCTAGCTTTGCGTTTTTCAAAGATTGGAAAAAAGTTGGTTTGTTTCAGCGGGGAAGTAGAAGTGATATCCCTTTGATTGAAATCCTTCGGTGAGTATATCTGCCATATCGATAGCATGTTTTGAGATTGTGAGGTAGCGATTATCTTTAAAGAGTTCTTCAAATTGGATGCCAAGCATTCTACCCTTTGGCTAGCATTCCGCCGTGTTGTTTGATGGCGTAGCGGAAATCTTTCTTGTATAAATCATTTAAGATGACAATGCATTCGCCAAATAGGGCACCAACCTTTGTACCACTGATATAACATGCATCGCATAGATTTGCGATATCTTCAAATGTCACATCATTCTTTTTGGCCACTAGACCATAACCAAGTCTTGCGCCATCGATAAAGAGGGGAATGTTGTGATTTTTGACATACTGTATATAACTCTGTGAGTTCTTGTTTAGAGTATAGAGTACCACTTTCTGTGGGAAATGAAAATATATACAATACCTGGGTTGTACTGTGTGCTCAGAACTGGCGTCACTATAGTGTTCTTGAATCAGTGTGTCGACTTGCTTGGCTGTGATTTTTTTCCGTTGGATGTTGGTAATGTTAGACATTTATGTCCTACGGATTCAAGTGCACCTGTTTCATGTGTGTTAATATGACCGCTTTCCGCACAGATTGCGCCTTGGTGGTGCTTTAAGATAGATGTGATAACGGCGATATTGGTTTGTGTGCCACCAACCATGAAGTGAATATCCGCATCTTCACGCTTGATGGTTTGTTTGATTAAATTTGCGGCGTTGAAACAATGGTTATCTTTACCATAGCCAATGGTTTGTTCATCATTTGTATTTGTTAAGGCTGTTAGTATTTCAGGGAATACAACCCTCTGTATAGTCACTATCGAATCGAATCATCTAATAACCTCCATATTTCGCGCTATAATTATAAGGCATAGAGATAAAAGTAGAAAAGAGGAAGTATATGCGTCGTTTTAAAGCAGAAGAGATTCAAGAAATCATTGAGATATTAAAAAAGGATGGAGTTATTAGTGTACCGACAGATACGGTATATGGTGTATGTTCGCAGGTATCAAGCCATCAAGCAGAAGAGAACCTTAGAAATGTAAAACATCGCCCTCTAACAAAGGCTTTTCCAGTGATGTGTGCAGATCTTGAACAAATTCAAGAGATTGCGGAAGTAGATGATAGAGCCAAGAAGGTCATTGAAGGCTTTATGCCAGGGCCGCTAACCGTCATATTAAAGCGTAAAGATGGAGTCAATCTATCCCAAGAAAACTTAGATACGATTGCGATTCGTATGGCCACGTCTGATACACTTGCGAAGATCATCAAAGGTTTAGGAAGACCAATTTTTATGACAAGTGCGAATCAATCGGGAGAGCCAACTTGTACATCGTTAGATGAGATTGAAAAGAGTTGTCCCGATTTAGACGGAATGCTAGAAGGTGATGTGTCCTTTGGTGAAGCAAGTACCATTGTAGATTGCACAAAAAGAAGAACTAGCTATTTTAAGACCAGGTCCAATCACCATGCAGGACATCATAGAAAAATTATTGAAATAACTCGTGATATCCTTGCATGTATGGGTATCTTCTTATATCATTTAGAACAGGAAATATGGAGGAAAGAAGATAATGTTAGAAGTATTGAATCATCCCCTAATTACACATAAGTTGACACAGATGCGTCGTAAAGAGTGCGGAACAAAGGATTTCCGTGAGAATCTTGACGAGATTGCGGAATTAATGGCATATGAAGTATGCCGTGATTTACCAACAAATCCAATTGAAATTGAAACACCGGTTGCGAAGTGTACTGGTTATGAATTAAGTAAAGAGGTAGTCATCGTTCCAATCCTGCGTGCAGGTATTGGTTTATTAGATGGTATTAGACGTCTGGTTCCTACAGCAAAGGTAGGTTTTATCGGTATGTATCGTGATGAAACAACTTTAGAGCCTGTAGAATATTTTGCGAAGTTCCCAAGCCATTTTAGAAGACGCTATTGTCATGGTTGTTGACCCAATGTTGGCGACTGGTGGTAGTGCAAAGGATGCGATTGCGCAAATCAAGAAGCGTGGCGCAAAGAATATTAAGCTTGTATGCTTTAGTAGCTGCACCAGAAGGTGTTAAAGTAATTCAAAAAGAGTCATCCAGATGTAGATGTATATATCGCTGCATTGGATGACCATCTCAATGAAAAATGGTTATATCGTACCTGGATTAGGAGATGCTGGTGACCGTATCTTCGGTACAAAGTAAGACATGTCCAATCTGTACTTTATCTTGCGCTCCGTTGTATATTTATTGATGTTCCTTTGTGACGTGGTTTTGCGATGGACGCAATCAATTATGAAAAGTTATTACGTAAAAATAAAGTGAATCAAGCACAGGCGCTTTACTTCATCCTAGTGATGGCAATTGCATACCTGGCAGGTTCATTTTATATTAAGTTTTTCCATTTTGATAGTAAAGCAGGCAATCACAATAATTTGTGATTGCCTGTTCTGTTATATAATTAATGCCAATTTAATTAAAAATATTGAATTATGTAATAATTACAATATAATTATTACATAGATGTAGGTAGTGTCTTGATGTATTCGTTTGAATGGGATCAATATAAAAGTAAAATTAACCAATCTAAACATGGTGTGACATTTGAAGAAGCAATGACAGTGTTTTATGATGAAAATGCATTATTAGAATATGATAATTTGCATTCAAATGATGAGGATAGATTTCGTATCTTAGGAAGTAGTGAATTAGGAAATATATTGTTGGTTGTTCACTGCATTAGAGAGGAGAAAATAATTAGAATCATATCATCTCGGAAAGCAACGTTAACAGAAAGACGGAATTACGAAAGGGGGGTATTTGAGTATGACAAAAAGATGAATATCTAGAAAAAGAGTTTAATTTTGAAAAAGCGATTAAAAATCCATATGTGAAGGAATTAAAGCGGCAAGTTACGATTAATATTAATAAATCTGTGATTGACTATTTTAAAAATGAGTCGATGCATACGGGTATTCCTTATCAAACATTAATTAATTTATATTTAGCAGACTGTGTAAAGGAAAAGAAGAAACTAAAAAAATAAATTGGGAATAATCTTTGTTTTATTCAATTATTTTAGTAGTGAAAATGAAGAATAATTATATTTTGACTTAAGATAATAAATGACTGTATCATTCGACCATTTGAGGATATGCATTTGGTCTTTTGTAGTTATATTCATAAACTTTGAGAAATGATGTGGAGTTTCTAGTTTCCCTTTGAATATAGAAGTAAAGGGGAAACAATGATATGAAAGATAAGGCACAAAAAAATATGATTTATGGCATCATTACATGTCCTACCGCAAGGATCTCTATCGGATTATACAACCTCATAATATTGAAGCGGGTATGATATCTGAAGCAAACTGGGTGATACGTTCACGTTATCAATCGGGGAAGGATATTGGTATCAGTGTAAAAACCAGGTGATATTTGTTATATTGAGTTTGGACAATCATATTTAAAATGAAATGGGTTATCAACATTTTTGGTTTAGTTGTATCTGTGTGTGCAAAGAAAGCTTTGGTTGTTCCGATGACTTCTAATGAGGCAACATATCAAAAAGCTTATGATTCTATCTATCATCCACAGGGGAAATATCACTTAATGAAGATTGGTTTAATAAATGGTTTGAACAAAACCATCGGTGTTATTTTTTAAATGATATACGTTTTATCAATACGGCAAGAGTGATTGATGTAAAAAGCACATATTCCCTGTTAAAGCACCAATGTTTAAAGAAGTTCAGAAAAAGAATGTTGAGGGTGATGTTCAGCACAGAGTGATGGGATATGTTATTATACTGACATGGAAAAACTACAAGGAAAGTGGTTAATTGCGGTTTCATCTGGACCAGATTCTATGGCACTTTTACAAATGTGTATTGATGCGGGTATTGATTGTGCGGTTGCACATGTGAACTATCATCATCGTCCAGAAGCGGATGAAGAAGAAAACTATATCCGCAGTTTTTGTGTGGAAAGAGGAATTTCAATCTTTGTACATAATGATCCATTTGTTTATACGGGGAACTTTGAGGCTGCGGCACGTGAGTTACGCTATCGCTTTTTTGTGGAGATTGTAAGACGTGAAGGATTTCAGGGTGTATTGATTGGACATCATCAAGATGATTTATTAGAGACGTATATCATGCAGGAAAGTAAGAATATTGTGCCAGAGTATTATGGCTTGCGTGAAGAGATGTTAATGCATGGAGTATTGTTTAAAAGGCCATTACTGAAAATGACGAAGGAAGAACTTGTTACATACTGTAAGGAACATGAATTACGCTATTATATCGATGTGACAAATCTAAGTGATGAGTATACGCGAAATCAGATTCGCCATCAAATTGTAGAACCGATGACTACCTTCGAAAGAAGCGTATATCTACGTGAAATCAAACAGAAAAACGCTATTATGCAGGAAAGAAGATGTCGTGAAAACCTATATTCGACAAGACAAGATTCTGTTAGCGACATATCGTGCATTAGCGCAAGAGGATAGAGTGACAATGCTAAGAATGTTTGTGGAAAAAGACACCACACTATTCTTTAAAGCATTTGCAAGGGATTGATGAAACTATCATGCATGCAGGTGATTTTATAGTTCCGATGGGTGAGTTTTCGTTAGTGAGTGATGGAACATATCTGTTGAAGCATATTCCAGAAAAAAACATATTGTTATGTGTTTGAATCAATGGAGGAATTACAAGATGTTCGTAAAGAACATTTCTATACAGAGAAAGGAAGTCCTGGTGTCTTTGCGCTAACGCTAGAAGAGGCAGACTTTCCAATTCGGATTCGCTCGTTTCAAGCAGGAGATAAGATTCAAATGCGTTTTGGTTGTAAAGAAGTGCATCGCTTCTTTATTGACCGTCATATTCCACAATATCAACGGCAAACTTGAGCCGGTTGTAGAGAACGCTGCAGGAGAGATTATTCTTGTGCACGGACTTGGCTGTAATGTGCAGCATTACTCTACAATGCCTAATTTGAATGTGATACAATACTAATGTTATAAAAGGAGTTATTTCTCATGTGGGTAGAAAAAGATATAAAGAAAGTGTTAGTTAGTGAGCAACAGATTAGTGAACGTTCTAAGGAATTAGGCGCTAAGATTACAGAAGACTATACTGGAAAACAACCACTATTAGTTGCGTTGTTACGTGGATCAGTTCTTTCTTAGCTGAGCTAATTAAACATATTGATTTAGATATTCAGTATGACTTTATGGATGTTAGTAGTTATGAAGGAACAGAATCGATTGGCGATATTCGTATCTTAAAGGATTTAGATACATCTGTGAAAGGACTAGATATCTTACTTGTAGAGGATATCGTTGATACAGGAAGAACAATTCAGACTGTACGTGAAACACTATTACATAAGGGTGCTAATAGCGTTAAAAATCATTACACTATTAGATAAGCCTAGTCGTCGTGTCGTAGATATTAAAGCGGATTATGTTGGTTTTGAAATCGAAAATGAATTCGTAATTGGATTTGGTATGGATTTCGACCAGAGATATCGTTGTCTTCCATACATTGGTGTATTGAAAGACGAATGTTATCAATGCAATGAGGAGTAAATAAATGCAGAGAAATAAATTAGCAAACTTTCTCCCTTATCTTGTGGTCATTCTTGCGGTTATCAGCTTATTAGGATTAAACATGGGTGCTTCATCAGAACGCATCACATACTATGAACTACAGAATGTCATTGAAAAAGAAAAGGTAGATGAAGTATCTGTCTCAATCGGGACGAATGTGACAGTCGTAAAAGGGTGTTTACGAAAAGGATAAACAAAAAGTAACATTTACTGCGACAATTCCATCAACTTCGATCAAATTGGACAGGGTGATTAAAAATCTTGGAAAATGAGTCCACTAAGTTGATAATTGTGGATGCGGACGCATCCAATATCTTCTTGGAAACCGTGGTATCCATTATTCCATTTATCTTATTTGCGGTATTTGCGGTTTGGATGTTAAACCGTATGAATGGCGCAAACGGATGCTAATGCGAAGGCATTTGAATTCTCAAAATCAAGAGCGAAATTAGAAGGTAAGATTCGTGTTCGCTTTAGTGATGTGGCAGGTTGTGATGAAGAAAAGCAAGAAATGGCAGAAATCATCGACTACCCTCAAATATCCTAAGAAGTTTGAGAAGATGGGTGCTCGTATTCCAAAGGGTATCCTATTAAGTGGTCATCCAGGTACTGGTAAGACATTGCTTGCCAAGGCAGTTGCCGGTGAAGCAAATGTACCATTCTATAGTATTTCTGGCTCTGACTTCGTAGAGATGTTTGTCGGTGTAGGTGCAAGCCGTGTTCGTGACATGTTCAAGAAGGCACAACAGACTGCGCCATGCATTATCTTCATCGATGAAATCGATGCGGTAGGTCGTCAACGTGGTGCTGGCTTTGGCGGTGGACACGATGAACGTGAACAGACATTGAACCAATTGCTCGTTGAAATGGATGGTATGGAAGAAAACACAGGTGTTGTTGTCATTGCGGCAACAAATAGACCTGATGTACTAGACCCAGCATTGTACGTGCAGGACGTTTCGACCGTCAGATTACAGTAGCACTTCCAGACCGTAAGGGTAGAGAAGCAATTCTACATGTACATGCTCGCAATAAGAAGTTTGTAAAGGACCTAGATTTAGGCGCTTTAGCAAAGCGTACTCCAGGCTTCTCCGGTGCCGATTTAGAGAACGTATTGAATGAAGCTGCGATTCTTGCGGTACGTGAAAACAAAGATGAAATTGGCATGAAACAGATTGATGAAGCAATCGACCGTGTTATGATGGGACCTGCAAAGGTGAGTCGTACATACGATGATAAGACAAAGTAGAGTTGCTTACCACGAAAGTGGACACGCAATTATCGGCTTTGTTCCCAGAGAATGCACAGGTAGTACAGAAAGTCACAATCATTCCTCGCGGTCAAGCAGGTGGATATAACCTCATGACACCGAAGGAAGAAAAAGATGATGCATACAAAGAACGATTTACTCGATACAATCTACTTCCTATATGGGTGGACGTACAGCAGAAGAATTATTCTTTGATGACATTACGACAGGCGCAAGTAACGATATTCAAAAAGTGCGACAAATATCGCAAAAAGATATGGTTACGCTCTATGGTATGAGTGATCTTGGACCTATCAAGTATAATGCAGGTAATGAGAATGTATTCTTAGGTAGAGATTATAACCAACCAAATAACGTTTCTGGTGAAGTTGCGTATGAAATTGATCAAGAAGTACGTAAGATCATTAATACATGCCATACAAAGGCAAGACAAATTATCGAAGCCCATAAGACAGAACTTGAAACGATTGCCCATGCATTAATGGAATATGAAACATTAACAGCTGAGCAGATTCAAAGAGTTGTAAGCGGTGAAGATATTTCTGCAGACTTCAAGTATGCAGAGAAAGAACCATTAGAATCAACTTCAGAAGAAACAATCAGCGAATAAAGATAAGGTCACATAGTTTATATGCTATGTGGCTGATGCATATATAAAGAAAAAGCCACTAAATATGCATAAATTATTAGATATTATAAAAATAATTTGAAAAATATAAAATGAGGAATAGAATTGAATCGCATCGTAACCAAAACATCGGTTACTAATATTCTTCTACAGGTAGTGTACAAAGATAATCAAAAGATATGCATGGAATCAAAAAAATGAGTTTTACTGATGTTAATTGAAGTAAAAACTTTTTAATCAACAATAAATTATCATTAAATAACATGCATTTTTGATGATAATTTATCATTTACTAGCATAATTTTTGCGCGATTACGCGAAAAACATTTGTTATTGAGCACGCAAATAATCAAAAAACTATGATTTATGTGGATAGGAGTAGCCAATGTTTTTTTAGTGAACAAAAAGACAGTCTGAAACAATTGAAATATTAACGCAGACGAATCATGCAATCAAAAATATAAGAACTGGCAGAAAGATTCCATGTTAGTTCAAGAACAGTTCAGTATGACATCGATTGTGTGCGTAATTTTTTTGCGTGAGTATAACATCCAGATAACGTATTCACGAAGGACAGGCTACCAAATCGTTGATAAGAAAAACAGAAAATATTCAAAAAGTTTATCGAGCGATACATGAAATGGAAGATATTTCAGCAGAGGAAAGAAAGAACGTCGCGATTTTAAAACTACTAGAAGGATTAACATGCACGTATAGTTCACTGGCAGATAGCTTACGAGTGAGTAGGCAAACGGTTATCAATAATTTTGATAAAATCGAACAAAAAAAGTAAAAAGACCTAAACCTTGCGATAAAGAAAGAAAAAAGGGTAGGTATTTTACTCGTTGGAGATGAAATCAACTTCCGGTTTGCGTTTAATCATCTGATTCTAAACAATAAATTAACGCAAGAAATATTAAATTGTACAGAATTTTGCTGCAATAAATCAAATATTACAATCGCAAAACAAATTATCAATCACGCGGAAAACAGTATGAAGATACGCTTCTTTGAGACAGCGGTACTTGAAATGGAGATTTGTTATGGATTATATCGTATCTCCAAAGGGAAACAATTAAACGAAGAAATCGATGTATATAAAGAAGAAGGATCCATTGATGAATTTCCGATGTTTAAATCATTCTATAAAACGCTTGATTTAATGCCGTTATCTCATTATGAGAAACGATATATAGTGAGCCTTTTGATGAGTACCAAGATTAAGTACAGCGACTCATCGCTTGATGTTTCAACAGAAGCGAAATCAATCGCAACTTTCTTAGCAGAGAAGTTGGAAATATTACATCCACTCAAAAAGTGAAGAAAGAGAAAAATTCATGGAAGGATTGATGGCACACTTGGGCGTTGCTGTCTATCGAACAAAAAAATCATATTCCAATCAAGAATGATTTACTAGAACAAATTAGAATTACTATTCCCTTATCTTTGAATATACAAAAAGTTCAAATGATGGAATGCGGAAGAATGTATGGTGATTATTTCGATGATCATGAAATTGCATATATCGCAATGTACGTTGCTAGTGCATATGAATCAAGTTTAAAGGTAAGATTAACCGTCAATATTTTTAGTTGTTTGTTCCTATAGTAATACAACGTGTTCAATATTATATAGCAGGTTAAAAACAAAAACCTACCAGATTGTAATTTGTGGGGACCAATATCGAAAAGAAGAATTCAAAGCGAAACAAACAAGTGAAGTTGATTTAATTTTTAACAGCAGGAGGAACTGTTGATACAGATATTCCTCAGATCAATGTCAATCCTCTGATTTATGTTGATGATTTAGATAAGATACAATCTAGAGTCTATCAATTATCATATGCAAAGTTATGCAAAGAGTTTTTATCAGAGTTTAAGGCAACAAGAGATGATAGACATATCTCTATAAAAAAATCTAATTCGTGAAGATTATATTCAAATTGTTGAAAAGTTGTAATCATTGGCAAGAGGCTGTACAAATCGCAGCTGAGCCATTGTTAAGGGATCATTTGATTGAAGAAAGATATGTTAAACGTGTGATACAAGAAGTATCGCAACTAGGAACATATATGGTCATTGTACCTGAGTTTGCATTTGTACATGCAGGTGCTAAGGATGGAGTTATCAATGACTGCATGTCACTACTAATACTGAAGAAACCATTGGTATTTGGTGACCACGAACAAAAGATTGTAAAGAGTATTGTCTTGTTTGGAATCAATGATAAAAACGCAACACCTCTATTAGATTTGGTAGATATTCTACTAAATGGTTCAAATATAAGAATACTAACATCAGAAGAAATAACGAAAGATATCATTTTAAATCTACATAGTAAGTAACGAATATATGGAAGATGTTTGGTGTAATTTAACGAATTGATATTCGTCATCACCAAGGAGGGAATGAAATGAAACAGTTCAAGAAATTAATGGTGTTTATGTTAGCGGCATTAATGGTATTTGGAACAATCAAATATACACCGATTTATGCGGAGGATGCAGTAGCTAAAGAAGAAGGCGTATTTGATACTGTAACTTTTGAGGGTGAAAAGAATATTACAATCCATGCAGGAAAAGCCATTTACTTTCACCCAAAAGATAAAGAAAGAAAAACGAAATAAATACGGGTGAAGAGGAAATCATTCCTGAAACAGAAAAACGCTTCTCAAGAAAAGAAGAAGCCAATCGTTACCGTCAAAAGCAACACGAGAAGGCGATAGTGCAAAATATCGTGCGATTGTGTCAGAAGTTAAAACACCAGAAGGTGGAAACTTTGTATACCACGAAGGCGATACTACTTTTTATGCCTGCTGAAGCAGAAGTAGGCAAAGAGTATGTAATTACATATCAAGCAGAAACTAGTATTGATGATGGCAAGACATGGCAAGAAGTCCCAGACGCTAAATACGAAGTACATGTAAAGATAGCAGAGAAAGAAGAACAACCTACAGAAAGTGAAGAACAACTAACGTCTGAAGAATCAGAAGACGAACATAATCAAGAGAACTTACAAATCACAGCAGATGATATTGTTTTTCCATGGTGAAAATGAGAAGACCATTTCCATAGGAACAAACTATAACTTCTATGACATGAACAACATCTATGCATCAGGTCCAAGTGACCATCAAGAGATGTACGCAATCACTGTTGAAAAAGTAGAAACACCAGAAGGCGGTTCCTATGTATATCAAAATGGTGATCAACAATTCCACACCAACAAAAGATGATAGTAATTTAGATTACACGATTACATATGGTGTATCTGTGAAAAGTATTGATGATGGCACAACGTAGCATAAAGTTAATAACGCAGAATTCATAACAAAAAATTACATATAGCCAAAGCAGAAACTACAAGATCAGCAAGAAGAAGACGTAGTGTACCAATATATGCAGGCATGATATCTGAATTAAATATGAATCTGAAAGATGAATATTATACAGGTCAAGCTGTTTCGGCGGTTATAACCATGGCAATCAACGGAACATCTACTGTTGATGAACCTTTTATAGTTGAAATCTCTTTACCGAAGGATGGAATCTATGGACCAAATTCTACAGATACTAGATATCGTTTACAAAATATCAGATTTTAACCAGTCATTGGATTCACAACTATCTGAAGATTCAAATAATTATAAGATGACATATAAGTTGGAAGCAGGATCAGTCGCAAAAGTATTTGGTATTCCGTTAAATTTTAAATTTGACCGTTCGGGTAATGTTCCTGATGGTACAAACTATACTGTATCGTTGAAAATAAAGGATTTAAATGGGAATGTTGTTAAGGAAGTCAATAAGACAACTAGACTTAAAAATAAAGTATCCTATTGGAGTCGGGTTGGCAAGGGATGGTTATTATGAATTCAAGCCTGGATCACGTCAATTTAATGCTGATAATACAGCGTTAACTACTGACTTAGCTAATGTTCCAGGGGTTAACATTAGGACCAATAGTACAATTTAATCAGGATGTTATAGACTCGCAAGGGAGACTTAATTGGAATACGTTCAGTTTCTCGGATTATTGATACGTATACTTTTACCAAGCATAGCCGTTGTAGATACATCAAAACTCCCTTCAGGAGCAGTCTATAATCCAGCCACACATACAATCACTAGAACTATAGCAAATGCTACCACTTGGAAAAGACAGGGGCTGGGAAATACAGTATTTATTACGGAAGGGACGTAATAGGATCTGGAGACTTAGTCTCTTTTACAGTTGCCAGTGCGATTCTTGGGCAAAACTATAATTTTTACATTAAAACGTGAATTTCAGTTCGATAATGATCCAGCTGCTAACTTTAGTCTAAATTCCAGTAGTAGTATAGTTTATCGTGCTAAACCATACTACTATAGCTATCATATAGAAGCTTCAAGAAAACAGACTGGTAAATATGTGCACAATCCTTTTCTATGTTGATAATTATGTAGAGTGGAATTCAAAAACCATATGTACAAAATGAGTGCAATACGTTTATTGTCTACAGATGATCCTAATCCTGTAGCAAATTTGAATGTAGAACCTGCAGCAGGTTTGACGATATACAATGAAGAAATAGATAAAAACTTACTATATGATAGTGTTGTTATTAATCCTGATGCGGATAGTAGACCAACAACATTTAGCGGCACCTTCCGAATTGTTGGTGTCAAAGATGATGGAACAGAAACGGTAATTGCAGATAATGTGACATATAATGTTGGGACAAAGCAATACGTATCCAATAACAGATACATTTAAGACCGTCAAAGTAATTGCAAATGCTGGCTCTTCATTCCAAAACAATACTAAAGCCATCGATTCATAATTACAGTGTGCACAATTGTCCTTGCACAACAAGGATTTGAAGTGAGATATGTATTTAAGTTCAAAAATAATCTGGATAGTAATTTGCCGTATGTATTTATAAATAGACTAAACTATACAGCACCTACAAATTCAACAGATGCATTTGAATCATATGATTATGCAAGAGGGTATGGTGGTAGTTATACGCCTGGTTATGGGCAAGTTTATAATAAAATTTATGATTATGCATTCTTTTATAGACCTACAAGTGATTCGATAAATGATATTCGTGCAGTATCACAGGGTGTATCTTCACAAAGTGGAAGTGGAAATCAATATAAAAGCTTAGTTGGTGATGTGTTTTACTTTTGGCACAACATTTAAAAATTTAATAGTGCAAATGATACCACAATGAATGGTGGAATTCTAAAGGTAACTATACCAATTGGTTTGAACTAGCACCAGGAGGAAACACTAACGCTAGGAACAAATGGATACTTCGAAAAAAATGCAACTGAAATTTTTAAATTTCTCGAAGGGGACCATTTTATGATTATTATGGAAGAGCATATTATTTGTATGATTTTGGAAAGGTTAGTGGACAAAAATCCACAAGATATTTTAGGAACATTTAGTGCGACTATAACTCATACATCTTATAACCAAGATGTACCAGATATAGATACACCACGATTCGCAGAAATGTCTCTCAAATTCGATTCGCAAAGTACTATTGTTGTTGAGGAGAGGACACCTCGAAATACAGTTAATGATCAAAAATATAAGTGAAAGATTTAAATATTTATTTACTGGTCAAAGTTGGTGGCATGCTGGATTACACTATGTTATTGAGAGCGTGAAAAGAACAACGACATTTTTCTCCATCAACAAACCATTCGGATGGTTTCAGATTCTCTGATGCAAATAATTCTCTTGCTACGAGTTCTAAGAGATTACTGGCTTTTTCGGGAGCAGATTATATTAATAATATAATTGATTTAGAGGTGAAAATTTCATCTTTAGCTTTAAGAGAAGAAACATATCAAACTGCAGCATTGAATTTAAATCTACCGGAGGGGATGGAAATTGTTCCGGGTAGTGAAACGCTAACTGATGATACAGGAACTTTTCATAGCGATAAGTCATTGAGTCAAATAATTGCAGGCAGAGAAAATGATAAATATGATCTCGGTCATGCGTCTATGGGCCGCGGACAAAATTGGAATTTAACACTAAGACTAAAGGTGAAAATTACGGATAAGATGTTCGCTGGAAGAACAAGTTTCGAACCATTGGTAACATTAAAAACGCAAAATGGAATAACATTTAGATCTGCTGAGACAATTGAGCCAAACAGGGGAATAGGTGGGTCAGCAAGAGTATTTAATTACATTCCATCAAATGGTGTGTTCACTAAACTGACAGGATATAATACAACTTCACAATCTATATTTAGAAATAGTAAATATGCAGATTATGAACTTACGGTTGGAAATTATACTGGTAATCAAATTGATGATGTTACTATTATTGATTTTCTCCCTCGTGTGGGTGATGTAGATTCTAAGGGAAATCCAAGAAATTCAGAGTTGTCTCCTACTCTTCAGTATATCTCTGCTCCGAATGCATCTATTTATGTATCTTTTGACGAGCCGAGAGAAGGAATGACAGTTGTTGAATACAATAGTATTGCAAACTGGCAATACTATTACAGCAGTCTATCGACGGCTGACTATAAGAAAGTTAGAGCATTTAAAATTGTAAAGCCTTCGTTAGCAGCAGGTTCGTTAGAACAGGTCGCAACATTTAGAAATGGAACTACCAGATGATCAGCTAAATTCTGAAAAATATTGGAAAAGTAGCGAATAACAGTTTTTCTACACAATTTAAATTAAATTCATTACTATCAAATTTTGCAGAATCAAATGTAAAACAGTTCGTAAGAAGAGGGTTAAGTATAAAAACAAATGCTTTCATTGATGTAAATAAGAATGGTATCAATGATGCAGGTGATTTACCATTATTAACAAATGTATATGCGGATGTTTACAAAGATGGTATTAAACTTACATCCTCTACAGAAACTGTGTGGAACAGCGGAAGAACAAGTACTCTTACATATGATGAAGAAGGAAATTATAAGATAAAGCTCTCTAGCCCTGGTTATACGTATTATGTATATGCACCATATGGTCCGGGTGATAATCAGTCAAATATTCATCCTCAAACATTTGCGTCAGATGAATATTATTTAAGCTATGATGGCACTAAAAGAGATTACTATCAATATTGGAGTTCAGCGAAATGATAGTAATTATCGTGTTAAATACGATTTGAATGGAGCAAAGTTTAAAAATTGTTACACCAGGCCGCGAGGAAACATCGTTTACTCAGATTTATGCGATTGGAGAGAATATGAGAATCTCCGGTGTATCACTATCTGAAGTAACATATCCATATCATACTTCATCATTCGTTTGGAATACCGAACCTGATGGTTCAGGAGTAACATACACATCAAATCAATTAATAACAGGTGGATTATCGACCGTACCAGATTCTGTTACCACATTATATCTACAGTGGGAAAAAGGTTCCTAAATATATTGTGCGCTATCATCCTAATGGACCGACAAGTATTATTACTGGAACAATGACCGATGATGAAGTAATGGTTGATGCTGGATATACCGTTAGAAATAATGGCTTTACAAACACACATGCAACTTTTTGCGGGTTGGACGACGGAAGATGGTACAAGTTTTACGAGGGACAATATGTAAGCAACTTATGGGATGGTAGTTTATACAACCCGGCAGTAGGATATTTGACACCTCCTGTTGTTATAAATCTATATGCAAACTGGAAACAGGAATTGTACACATTTAAATCAACCAATAAATATGGATCTTGGTCCAATACAGTTGACAACCCGGACCATCCACTTACTGATCCAAATGATGCTCATCCAAATAATTTTTGCTGCACTTGATCCGGTTGCTGGTGCGATTTTTCCGAATTAATAAGATTAATGATGATGGAACTGAAGGTGAGATGGTTGCACGTGCAACATCTGGAGCACAAGGTCAGTTATATTTCTCTAATGTATCAGCAGGTAAATATTATTTGACAGAAGAATATACGCCGGATGGTTATGTGAAACCTGATGGTAAGTGGAAGATTACTGTCACGATTGATAGATTTACTGGAGATTTGGTTATTGAGACTGGGTATTCGCCTGATCCGAATGCGAAAAACTGATCCGTCAATGCTAGACCTAGTACAATATCCGTATTTCATGAAGAGTATGAATGGGTCTATTCAAAATGAGAAAAATTTATTATCATAATCTTTCGCTTTCTACCCGAATATCTGATGAAAGTTTAGAATATTCATCGGTTAATCAAAATTATAGATATAAACTTACATTCTTAGACAGAGTTTTTAGACCAATCAAGAATGCAACATATAATTTTTGATGGAGAGACAATTACCGGAATTACAAACGGACATCCAGCTCCTGCAAACGGAACAATTACAACTGATGAAAATGGGTTGCGTATGTGACTTTAAAACATGGCAGCGTATCAACATAAAGAATTTGTTGAGCAATACTAGAGTTAGTATTATTCAGTTAACTGAAGGTGGCGATATTTATACACAAAAAGATAATGGTGGATTCTATTTTAACCCTGATCGTGTAATAGCCGCTAAGATACTTGGTGAAAATGGAAGTGATATTGCGGTTGACTATAAGATCATGAACTTTAGCCCAGTGCCTACTGGTATTCATCACATGAATAATAAGTCTATCTTACTTGGTGTTGGAGTAATCGTATTCTTGATGCTTGTTGCGTATAGCGTTTATATACGTAAGCGTCGTTATCACAGAATGAATCTATCGGAGGATAGAGATATCTATGCAAGTAGAATGGTGCCTAAGGGGGTGAAGGTTGATGCATATCAAGAAGATCAAACAGAAATCAAACCTCCTGTGGGAGGTCCAAGCCACTCGCATCAGAAATCCTCATCATCGCAGTAGGGATTCTACTGATCTACAGCTTCCTATTTGGATGGTGTCGGATACCGGATAATTCGATGTATCCGCCGCAAAAGATGGAGACCTTGTTGTGTTCTATCGTTTAGATAAAAGACTATGAAGCTCGAGATTTAATAGTCTTAGAAGTAGATGGAGCTAAAAGAGGTTCGTAGAGTCGTTGCGGTGGCTGGAGATAATGTTGATTTTGAAAACGGCATGTTAGTGATTAATGGGATTCCAAGAGAGAACCGGGAATCTATGAAAAAGTGAACAGTTCCTTAAGGGGATAGAGTTTCGATACAAGTTCCAGAGGGGAAAGTATTTGTATTAGGTGATGCGAGAGAAAACTCAAAAGACTCACGTATTTATGGGACTGTTGATATCAAAAATACCTATGGGACGGTCATTATGATTGTTCAGAAGAGAATTTTTAAAAACCATATAATTTGGGGAAAGGATAATAATATGAAAGGCAAGAAAATTTTAAGTACATTGGCTTCACTAGTAGTTGCGACTGGTTTATTACTAACAACAAACCCATTAAAGGTATCTGCCGCTACACCTACAGCAAGTGGTACTGAAGCAGCCCCTGCTCACGTTACAATTAACAAACATCTTGTAATGCCTGAGGGCACTATCACACCTGCTGGTGCTGCAACATTTAACTTCACAGCATTAACAGTTGATGGTGAAACAGCTACAGCAACAAATATGCCTGCGATTCCAGCTAGAACAATTAACTTTACAACTGCTGATGCAGGAACAACAACATCTGGTGTAAAGACTGTAAGTAAAGAGTCCGTTAATATCGTTGATGGTATTACATTCCCACACGCTGGTGAATATATCTACACAGTAACGGAAGCTGCTTCTGGATTTACATTAACAAACGATACAGATACAACAGAAGAAATGGTTTATTCTACAAAGATTTATTATGTACAGGTAATCGTTGCGAATAATGCGGCTGGTACAGGTACTTATGTTAAGTCTATTTCTGTTAATAACTACACACCAGCATCTGGAGCAAGTGTAGCAGTCGTTGGATCTAAAGTTGGTGATGACGATGGTGCAGAAGGAACAGATTTCTCATTTGAGAATAAGTTTGTGCGTACACATTTAAAATGATTCCACAAACCCTGGTGATACAAATGATACAAACTTACGTATTAAGAAGGTTGTTGCTGGTGATGGTGGTGACTATACACAGTACTTTACATTTACAGTTACAGTGAATGCGCCTGCAGTTACACTTCCAACAACTCCTACAACATATAAGGCAGTTGTAATGGAAAATAACGCTACAATCGACCCAGCAGCGAATGGTATTACTGGCGCTGGTACAGATCATGTATTCACAGTTACTCCTGGTGCAGCATTCACAGTTAAACTAAAGCATAACCAATCAGTAGTATTACTTGATGCGCCAGTAGGTTCTACATATACAGCAAGCGAAACTGCAGTAGCTAACTATACAGCAAGCTATGTACAGACAGCAAAATGGCGTTGCTGGAACATCTACAACAAGTAATACAGTAGCTTCTACAATTATTGGTGAAGCAGCAAATAATTTAGTAATGACAAATACAAAGGCCGCAATTACTCCTACAGGTATTGTTCTATCCAACCTTCCATATATCCTTGTTGGAATCTTTGCGATTGCTGGACTTGGCTTCTTAATGAGTCAAAACATAGAAGAAGTACATTAGGATAATCATTAATTACTTTGGGGGCAGTTGGTTAGATGAAGATACCAGAAAATATTGAAAAAGGCAACGAAAATCGTGTTGTTTATCAACCGTATTTTTAGAGCTGGTCTTCATGCTAGTGATTGTCATGGCACTGCTTGTGGCAGCGTATGCACTCTGGGATTCTAAAACAATTTATACAAATGCATCACCAGAGAAGTATGAAGTATATCGACCAACTGCGAACCATAGTGTTTCATTTCAAGAATTACAAAATATAAACAGCGATGTATTTGCTTGGTTAACCATTTATGGAACAAATATTGATTATCCATTGGTAGTAGGCGAAGATAACGCAAAGTATCTGAATAGGGATCCAATGGGTGAGTATTCACTTTCGGGTAGTATCTTTCTGGATTATCGTTTTTCAAAAGATTTAGTAGCTTTTAATAACCTTTTCTATGGTCACCATATGGCAGAAGGGATGATGTTTGGAGATATTGATCTCTATGAATCAAAGGGTTTCTTTGATAGTCATCGTTATGGAACAATTTACTACAATGGTGAAAAGAAGGGAATTGAAATCGTAGCATTACTGCATGGAGATGCTGCAGATAAGAGTTTATTTGCACCACCTGCTGAAACAGAAAGTGCAAAGCAAGATTATTTAGCTGCAATGCAAGAACATGCAGTATACATAAGAGATAAAGATATTACACTCGATGATACATTGCTTGTTTTATCAACCTGTGCTACGGGTGATAGAACGGACCGACATTTCTGATTGCAAAAATCAGCGATAGAATCGAAAAGAATATGTATCCAAAGGTAACGAATACCAAAGAGCATACTGATAGAGAAAAATAGTACAGCCAATCAAGAATTTCACCAAGTTGGATTTGGTGTTTGGATAGCATTGTGTGTTGTAATCGCTCTTTTGGTAGTAAACATCTTTATCCGCATCCGTTGGGGAAAGAATCATGAGTCATTCTGTAAGAAATAATTTAGCTAATGCAACTAGAGGTAAGACGAGATGAACTTTCAAAATCACACAAAAGAACATCAACAAGAAACTCAAAAAAGTAGGAAAGAAGTCTTCTTTGTTGAGTGCAGTTCTTGGAATTGTATATGAAGTTTCGGTAATCGTTTTGATATGCTTGGTTGCGTATATTGCAGTATTTGGTGTTTGTCGTTTACACGATGAGTCCATGAGTCCTTCTGTTAAGGATGGAGATTTAGTTGCGTTTTATCGCCTTGATAAAGAGTATGCAGTACAAGATGCGATTGTCATTCTGACAAGATGGTGAGTTGGTGGTTCGTCGTGTTGTTGCGGTGGCTGGTGATACGGTTGACTTCAAAGATGGAAGACTTGTCTTAAAATGGAATTCCACAGGCAGAAAGTTATGCATTTGGATCGACGGAGCAGTTTACAACAGGAGTTACGTTTCCACTTACCGTACCAAAGGATGAAGTATTTTTACTAGGAGATGCAAGAGAACAAGCAAAGGATAGTCGTTTATATGGCTGTGTTCCAATTAAAAGATACATATGGAACTGTAGTCATGGTATTTAGACGTAGAGGAATTTAATACATTCAACAAATTTTCGCACGAAATCATAATGAAAGTGAGAAGACGATAATGAAACAATTTAAGAATATCAAAGCTTTAGGAGGAAAACTCATTGCGTGTGCTGTTGCAAGTGTAATGTGTCTTTCCCTCAATGTAAGAGGTGTTATGGCTGCTCCTCCACCTCCAACTACATCTGGTACAGAGGCAAATCCAGCAACACTAGGTATTTGGAAGAATATCCAGATGCCCAACAGGTGCAGCAACTCCAGCAGGAACAGCAACGTTCCAATTTACCGCAGTGAGTGTAGATGGTGAGAATGCGACAACAACAAACATGCCTGCAATTCCAAATCGCACTGATCACATTTACGGCAGGGTGATACAGGTACAACAGCTACTGATGTAAGTGGTGTTAAAACTGTATCCAAGAAGACAGGAAATATCTTAGATAGTGTTACATTCGCGCATGCTGGCGAATATATTTACACTGTTACAGAAAGTGCTTCTGGTTTTACACTAGCAAATACAGCGACTGTATCAGAACAGATGGATTACAGTACTATGACATATCGCGTTCAGGTAATCGTAGCAAATAATGCAGCGAATACTGGTGTTTATGTACAGACAATTTCTGTAGGTGTTTATGATCCTACAACTGCAACTGTAGGTACTAAGGTTAATGATACAGATACAGCGGAAGGAACTGGATTTGGCTTTACAAATAAGTTCAACCGTACCCATACAGGTAGTGCAACTGATCCTTCTGCAGCTCTTGAGATTAGTAAAACGGTTAGTGGTGGGGCAGGTAACACAGCAACATACTTCCCATTTACACTTACAGTAAATGATCCTGCAACTTTGACAACTACAACGACACATGGAACATATAAAGCCATTATCGTTAGTGGTGGTGCAGCTGTTGATCCAACACTAAATGGAATCACAGGTGCTTCAGCAACAGATCACAGTTTTGATGTGACAGCAGGTGCAGCATTTACATTTAAGTTAAAGCATGGTCAGTCTTTAGCATTTATTAACCTTCCAGTTGGTGCAACATATACAACAACAGAAACAGATGCACAAGGCCATACAGCAAATCTAAAGATTACATCAAATGGTGTAGCAGCTACAGAGACAGCTACAGCGACATCTGGTGCAGCTAAGAATGTTACAGAAGGTGCAGATATTGCGGCATTCCGTAATAATAAGACATTAGCAACTCAACAGGTATTATTTTAAGCAATTTACCATATATCCTATTAGTTGGCTTTGCATGTGCAGTTATCGCAACTGTAGTAATCAAGAAGAATCGTGAAGCTTAAAAAGAAATAAAGAGTTTGTCACAAAACAACCGTATTATCTATGAAAGAAGAACAAAAATCAGGTCATCATAAAAATAGTTAAACAATTTGGTCACTTCCTGGATCGTTTCATTATCATGCTTGTTACAATAATTGTTCTTGTAGGAATTTACGCTCTTTGGGATTCATATCAAATCTATCAAAGCGCATCTGCAGAACAGTATGAGATATACAGGCCAAGTGAAAATAACAGCGTCTCTTTTTGAAGAGATTCAGAAAGTCAATCCGGATGTTTTTGCGTGGATTACAGAGTATGGCACTGGGATTGATTATCCGATTGTACATGGAGAAGATAACTTCCAATATCTTAATCAGAACGCACAGAAAAAGTATTCTCTTTCTGGGGCTATCTTTATGGATTATCGAAATCAGCCTGATTTTCAAGATTCACTTAGTATTTTATACGGGCATCACATGGCACATCATGCAATGTTTGGTGATATTGACCTCTTTAAAGAAGAAGCTTTTTCTAAATGAACATCGCTATGGAAGTCTGTTTTATCATGGGAATTTATATGGATTAGAAAAACTTCGCATATATTGAAACAGATGCGTATGACGAAGATGTCTATCAAACAGATATTGCGCCTGAACAGTTAGGTACATATCTAGAGTTGTTAAAACAAAAAGCAATAATCTATATGCCGATTGAATTAAAGGCCGGAGAGAAAATTGTGCTTCTTTCTACCTGTGCAACAGGGTATACAAATGCTAGGCAAATCGTCGCCGCAAAGATTTCAAATACTGTAAAAGAGAATCCGTATGTCACAAAGGGATTGCATAAAGAAAAAAACACTGATTCATACAACACAGGTAAATGAATGGCATCAAGCCCCATTGTTCATTGTGCTTTTAACAGTGGTATTAGCTACTTTTGTGATTCTGCGTCAAATGATAAAAAAATAATGAAAAAATAAAAAGAATAGATAACAAAACTTAAGTTTAGCGGAATACAGTATGAATTAATACTGTTCTTCCGCTGGTACTACTCGACCCCTTTCGGACGGTACCAAGGGTAGAATAGTATATTCTGACGAAAGGTGGATAAAATATGAAACGAAAGAGTAGATTTGGAATTGTGATGATATGTATGATGGTTTGGTTATCGACTATCTGTATTCTTCCAACATTGGCTGCTGGAAATGTGGTAATCCCAGTAAAAGCAGGTATTTACTATGGGAAATGCACAACATCCAACATCTGTGAGTCGTACGTTTACATATACTTTGACAGCGGATAATACAACATATCCGATGCCTACAGGATCCACAGGTGGAGTATATACATTCACGCTAACGGATAGTGTTGAAGAAAACATTGGGCCAATTATGACGTATACTACCGCAGGTGTATATACATATAAATTGAAACAAACTGTTGGAACGACACCAAACTATACATATGATCCGATTGAATATGATGTTTTAGTATACGCAGTTGAGCAGGCAGGTGTATTGCATACGGAAACAGTTATTAAACTTGCGGGAGTAAAAGTATGAAAAAGCAGAGTTTAATACTGCGTATAATGAGATTTTACCAACTCCGACACCTACTCCAACGCCAATTCCAATTCCAGTACCAACACCAACCCCTACCGTAACACCAACTCACACCATCCGCAGGTGGAACAAATCTTTTTCCGTCTGCCTAGAACGTTTGATGGAACGCAGTTGATGTTCTGGACATTTGCACTAGGTACATCACTGGCAATGCTAGTGATAATAGCTATGTATATTAAGAAGTATAAACATTCTAAATAAGAATATTTATAATACAAATGAGCGAATAGCATATTCACTGCTACTCGCTCATTTTGTGTCTAAACTTGTACGACAAGATAATACTTGTCCGATTATTTTTACTGGTAATTCTTTTTATCTCTTGTGGGGTGAAGTAACGGCTTGCAACATCTGGGTTTTGCAGCTTCAAGAATCATCATCCCTTTTTATAGATAACACGCTTGACGGTAACTTCTTGATCAATCATGACAACCGCAACTTTACCACTGGGAATAGAATCGCATTGGCGAACTAATACAAGTGAGCCATCCATGATCCCGATACCCGACATGGAATTACCAGTGATGCGTAGGTAGTAATCACCATTCTCTCTTTCTTTTAGAGTTGTTTCTTCTTCGCCAAGATAATTCTCTTCGCAAATAAGTCATATCCAGCTTTTGCATAACCAAGGATTGGTAAGCGGATGGTTGTGTCCATTCCCATTAGGATAGGAGTGATGTTGTAGCCTAATAGTTGAGATAAGATCTCAGCAGTATCATCGTTGACCTTCTTGATTTCTCCACTAGACCAACGTGCAACGGTAGAACGAGAAACATTACATCTACGTGCAAGTTCAGAATCACTACATCCGGTTTTTGTTTTGTATTGGTGAATCATTTCTTTTAGTGTCATCTACATTACCTCGGCATTAGTATAACAGATTTGCGACAATCACAAGATAATTAATTTATAAATGTTGCGTATATGATTTGAAATACGCAACACAAATCGATATAATACAAATGGCGGGAGAGAGATATGCAGCTATATAAGAAATATGTAGATGTTGTGGTGATGCAAAGAAAAAAACAGGAGAATTACGCCCACTCTATCTATGTTGGAATGATGGGCGAGAGTATAAAATTGATAAAGTGCTAAGTCACTCTAGGAAAAGAGTCTTGTGTTGGTGGTTGTGGTATCCGTTATGTATGTATTATCCAAGGTAGATGTAGAAACTTATTCTTAGAGAAAGATCGATGGTTTTTAGAGAGCTACCAACCATGATTAAGTTAATTAGATTATCAGCTAGTGGGTTAAATCTGCTAAAAGAAAAGGTAGATATTGACTTTTTTGCAGAACAAAGAGTTTTGTCAGATAAACTTGGAATGTTATCAAATCTTTTTGGAAGAGTATATACAAACAATGTGATATCTCTTGTAGGTATTAATGCCTCAGGGAAAAACGACGATATTAAAAATTGATCGCACTTTGTTTTGATTTTATCAATGGAAAGTCACTGAATAGTATTGACTATAATGATATCTTTTACAAATTCCGAGAACATACAAATCGATACTACTTTCTATGTTGAAAATGATGGTGTGTATCATCTTGCATCAGCAATAGGAAAAGTTAAAACGATTGACTTGGATGAAGAATATATCATAAAAAATGAGAAATTGTATTTCATATCTATCATTCAGAAGAAAAAAAGATATGTTAACATTCAATGAAAGTCACTTGGTGAGAGAAAAGAGACAATACGGAGGAATTCTTGCAGAATGATATTAGTATTGCATTATCAATCACGAAGGATAATAAAATTTATGTTAGAAATTTACTTGATTTTACCAATTTAAATGTATTGAGAATACTAGGGGATTATCCACGTGAATTATTGGCATTTTTAGATCCAAGTATTGAAGCATTTACATATAATGAGAAAACACAAGAAGGAGTTTTAAAGTTCTGTGGTAGAAAGTCAATTACAATTTCTAGCCAATTCAATTACAAAATTATTTATCTTCAGGAACCATTAAGGGAATTGTAATGTTTATCAATGCGATGTTTACATTCAAGCATGGTGGATATGTAATTGTGGATGAATTGGAAAACCATTTTTAATAGAGAGATAGTTTCTACGTTAATTAGATTCTTCATGCGGGAAAAAATATAAATATCGAAGGAGCAACGTTAATATTCTCAATAAACTACATAGAGTTATTAGATGAGTTTAGCAGAAATGACAATATTTACATCGCAAGAAATGAGGGATAGAATAACGATTCAAAAGTTAAGCAATATTCTAAAGAGAACAGGTATAAAAATGAGTGATGCCTTCAAGAGTGACTATTTAAAAAGGTACGGCACCATCATATGATACCTATTTCCAACTAAAAAGCACTCATGCAGGAATCTATTGATTGATGACAGTCTTCATCATATGTATATATGAAGGTATTAGTAAAAATCCATAAAGTTTGAAACTGAGAGTATTTAATGAAGTACACTCTTTTGGTAGTGCTTTTTGATAGAGAAACAGATAAGTGGTCTCTGTGTTACAGCTTATGAAATTATGTTCTATACAATACAAAAAAATATTGCGAAATAGCTTGAAATATGCAAAAATAATCTGGTTACACATATTTTTGCTTTAATGTAGTGAACTGCAATTTACAGATTATTCAAAAAGAGTGGGAGAAAAAAATATGAAGCAGAAAAAAATAGTAAGAAAAAGATGGTTCGTACAACAGCTGCAGGTTTATCTTTAGTAATGGCACCTGTATTAACAGCAAGCCATGTATTAAGTGTATATGCACAACCAGCCGTACTTACACCAGATGAGCAGTCAGCAATCAACAATTTTTTTAAGTACACAGCCAACAGATGGAACTGTCCAGAATTTTAGGGTAAGATTGACTATACACCAGCCCCAAGTATTTATACATTCCCCTGGTGCAGGTAATTATTCAACAAAGTTTAAGGATATGGCACCAAGAACAACCTTAGCGATGGATTATGTGGTGAGAAACTATTATAATACTGCAGATACTTACAAGGTTAAAAATTGGAACACAGTTCAGTGGTATGATACAACTTTATTCACTCCAGGTGCTTCCGGAGGTCTTTCTTTATCACACTGGTACTGGGCACCAGAAGTAACATTGATTAAACAATCTGACAACTCTGAGATAACACTTAAGAATGTGGGATTAGATATTAATGACCCAACAGGAGTTATTTCTGGAATGATCTATCCAGTGTATTCTTCCCAGATTTCCCAATTCCATCAAATGACCCAAGATTCACAGTTAACTATGATGACTCAATTGAAGAAACATATTATGTTAATGGATTTTACTGGAGCTTTACAGTTCCAATGCATGAAGACCTTCCATATGACACAATTGTTACAATTGATGAGTCATTAAAGACTGGCGAAGTTGAAGAAGATGTAGCTGGTGCTTTTAGGTAATAAGCAGGCTGATTACACAGGTAAAATCACAAATAAGGATCAACGTGCTGGTGCAGGATATACAGTCGCAAATCTAGATTCAAGTAACTACATGCAATACAATTCCGATGTAATTTATAGCGATATCGAGAATGATTTCTTGAATACAGATGATACTAACCGCAATCATATTAATTTTGACTGGGGTTTTGCTGAAGTTGGTGTAACTCCCTACACAGCTCCAGTAACTCGTGAGTTACGTGTTGGTATTGACTATACACACTTTGTAACAGAAGATGGAACAGAGTTACAGCCAAAGGTATATGGTTTTACAAGGAGTAGCGAACTTTAGCGGTTATGAATATGTATCTACACATTTCAGAGCCAAATGGTGATAGAGTACATGTTTATAAGTTAGCTCCTGCACCTGTAACAACACCATCTAGCACAGCTACACCAAAGACAGGTGACACAACAAACGTATTCAGTTATGTAGCAATGATGTTTACTGGTTTAATTGCTGGTGTTGGTGCATTCTTTGTAAAGAGAAAAAGTTTAACTAATTAAATAGTAGTAAGAATTTTTGCTCTCAATCCAATAATACGGATTGAGAGTTTTTGATGTCTTGTAATTTTACAAAAAGTTTTAAGTAAAAATAAAATGATTTTAAAGAATATCAGTTAATAAAAATATTAATAATTTTTAAAGAAGCATATTAATTGCTTATCCATATAGTTGTCAGATATCGTGTCCAAGATAATTCAATATTTTGCATGCATGACGGAAACCAAATAAAATAAACACAAAACGAAATACTTATATAACGGTGCAAAATGATTGAATGACGGAAACCAACGAGAATAAGAGTGTACTTCAAAGGAGGAAAGAGATGAAAGTATTTAATAAAAGAAAAATATTTAATATAGCAACTTTAGGACTTGCATTGTTGATAACACCAACATTAGCTTATAGAAATGCAATCAATACTTATGCCCAAGTAGCTTTAACGGCAGATGAAGAAGCTAAGATTCAAGCGTTCTGCACTACACAGCCACAGAACAATGATATGACAAATATTGGTGAAGTGGCTGTTACACAACCATCAATGGTTATACATTTCCGGTGTAAATAACTACACTTCTTTATTCCAATCTCGTACTAGAAAGGTCCATATTGATCAGGACTATGAATATATTATCGACTCTAATGATGCAAATTTCGGAAAAAGAGTTAAAAATCAAGAACTGGGCTAGTGTTGAGGCCTATGATGTAAATAAGATGGCTGATAGTAGTCCAACTCCTCAAAGTTATGAAGATGCATATGTTTATGCCAAGGAAGTAACTTTGATTGATGTAGTTGATGGATCTGAGTTTACAGTGAAGAATGCAGTATTTTTCAGTAAATAATGCGGATGGTTATCGTATGTGGGAAACATTATGGTATAACCGTTATACTTTCGATATGCCTATTGAAGAAAATGATCCAAGATTCCAGGCTGAAATTGAAGATGCAAGTTTGATTCCGTTATTTGAAATGGATATTGGACATTACATGCGACTGTTACTGAGATGGTTCCTTATGAAACGATTGTCAAAGTCGACGAATCCTTAAAGACAGGGTGAAGTTGAAGAAGATGTTGCGCGTACTTGGTGATAAGACAGGTAAATATGATATTACGTATAGTCCTAGTGAAGATTTGCAGGGTGATACATACAAACAATATACATCAGACGTTATTTACGCTGATTTACTTTGCAAAATGTTACAACTGAACCAGTAGTAAATGATATGTTATCTAAAACCTTGGGGGTGATGCAACAGTTACAGACTTTACATCTTCACCAGCTACTAATCGCGTTCTTCGTGTAGGAATTGACTATACACACTTTGTGACAGAAGATGGTACATCTGTTGTTGCGGCAGATGGAACACCGGTTGCTAAGAAGTATGGTTTGCAACCACAGGAAACATTTGCGGGTTATGAGTATGTAACTACTCGTGTGAAGCAAATGGTGATAGAGTGCATGTTTATAAGCCTGTTGTAGCTATTCCAGCTACTCTAACTGCGATTCCAACGGCTATTACTGGAGTTATTTCAACACCTGTACAAACGACACCGGTAGCTCCTACTGCTCCGTATCAGGTTACTGAAACATCTGCGATTCAGTCTACACCAAAGACAGGTGATACTGGTCTGTTTACTTCAACATTCATGTTATTTACAGGCATGATTGGAAGTATTGGAGCATTTATTACAAAGAAGAAAAACTCTTAATACGAGATAGTATAAAATGACCCTATTGATGAACGTATATCATCGATAGGGTTTTAATATTCCTAAAAAAGATGTAATTATCAAGCATTTCAGTTTACCTTTTTATAATATACAGTATAATTGTTGCATGCATGTTTAGGTCAAAAAAACTAAAATACATGTTTTTATTTGGGGAATTTAGTGATGGAGACTAGAAGAATGAGCAAAAATAAAAGAAGAAACCAAAAGAGAATTTTAAAAACAACAGCCCTAGGACTGTCTTTGTCCATGACTTCGGTATTACTGTACAACAATGTGTTATCCGTACATGCTTCACCAGTAGTAAGTTCTGATGAGGAAACCGCAATCAATACGTTTTTGAACACACAACCAGTAAATGGAGATAATATAACAATCGCAACAACTAATCCCATCTCCTGTTGCACCTATTACATATACATTTCCAGGTCTTAATCATTTTTTTCGAATGCTTTTTACATCATGATCAAACAATGACTTTTTGACCAAGATTATCTTTTATATTACAAATCTAGAGATAGTTCATCTAGATGGGGAAATGACACCAGTAAAGGTTAAAGATTGGAATTCTGTAGTCTGGTATAAGACGAAGGTTACCTCTGAATATAACGCCTCTTCAAAGCCTTATGGACAGGGCGATAAGTACTATGCTCGAAAGATAACTGTTATCAATCAGAATGATAATACGGAATTTGAGTTTAAAAGATGTAGTGTATTATGCAGGATTCTAAGTATTTATATGCAAGCAGGTTTTGCATATAACTTACCATTAGAAGAAGATGATCCAAGATTTACCATTACACTAGAAGATACATATGAAGCTCCTTTTAAGAGATTATCAAGAAGGGTTATTGGAATTATGCAGTTTCCATGAACAGAGAATTACCTTACGATACAATCGTACAGATTGACGAATTATTGAAAACAAATGAAATGGTCGTTGATCAAGAAGGTAGATTTGGTGAAAAGAGTGTAACTTTTGAAGGCAGATATAAATATATTTTATAGAGAAGATGATACTCCTTCGTACAATCAATACTCCTCAGATGTAATCTATAATGGATTTGTGGATTTATTTAATCATTCAGCAGATGGTTCACAAATTGAATATGGAAGAAATGGCTGGGGTGGGATATGCGGCGTATTATGTTTATGAAGAGAGTGAAAATCGTATTATCCGTGTGGGTATTGACTATACGCACTATGTAACAGAGGATGGCACAGAATTACAGCCAAAAGTATATGGACTGCAAGCTGTAGAGAATATCGCTGATTATGAATATGTATCTACTCAGTACAGAGGCCAACAGGGATAGAGTACACGTATATAAAAAGATTGTAGCGACATCTTTAATATCGTCTTCGCCAAAGACAGGGGATACTAATCTTTTCAATTTGCGGCAATAGTTAGTTGTTGGTATGTTGGTGAGCATCACGACATGCATTACGAGAAATAAGAATATTTAGGAAAAAATAACTTTTTAAATAATCTATTGGTAATTTTTGTGTTACTAATAGATTTTTCTTTATAAAAATATAGATAAACACTGACTAATTTTTAATAAATTATTGATAATAACAATCACCATAAAAAGAATAAGTCAATGAGAAATTTCCTAATCTTAAAGAAAAAGCTAAGTTTCAAAGTTAACGCAACACGATAAATAAAGGCAACAGATAACGAACTAATGTAGTCATTATCAGATGATTTTTTGATCTATAATGACTCTTTTTAATGTTAATATGGTATCTTTTATGTAGGAATACTCGCTTTTTTTGGCGCAATGAAAACAACTGAAGGGTTTAGGTGTCAACTAAACGCAACAGTTCAGTTTATAGTAAGTCAGTATCCGTTGGACTTTGGGGACCTATTGGATTAGGTCTAGGCTTAGATTAACTTCGTCTGGTTCGATCGGTGTTAATCCAAGCTTTTTATAGTTTTGAGTTCTGCCCTAGTGAGACATTCAAATGGTGAACGGCCATCCAATGAGTCACGCTTGACGGAATTGATATGGCTCATCATTAGATTTACCTTTTTCTTGTGTAAGGCCGTTAAAGGATGTCCCTTGAGGCAGATATTTTCGAATATATTCATGATTCTTTTCAATGCGCCCCTTCTGTTGGGAGGCACGGGAATCACAATAAAATATATGACAGCGCTGTACGTTGCGTGTACCACGCTCCAAGGAAATGGGGTCCTTGAATTCAGGACCGTTGTCCGTAAGCACTACACGGAACATAGTAGCGAACCTTGCAAAGCCGATCTTCCTTTGGATGTGGTCGAATACTTCTGTTACAGAAGCTTGTGTATTTCTATTCCTTAGGAAGGCAAACATAAATTTACTCTTACGTAATAGTAGAGTTAGAAGCACCTTTTCGCCGACACCTTTCTTACCAATGACGGAATCCATCTCAGCGATATTAGCTTTCGGATGCTGGGCAATGAATTCCTGAAAGGCAGTATAATCGCGTCCCACACGGCACGATTGGTTGTCTATCGTAGTGTTATCGCCACGTTTGATATTCTTTTGGAGAGCGGATAGCGAACACGCTTGGGAAGATCTATATTGCGAGATGGTGAGTTTATTGTCATTGACATAGCGATAAAAAGTAGAACAGGGATATTCCCATCTGTTCACCATGAGTGGAGAACACGTGAGCGACAGTTTGCCTTTGGTCACGAATCAAAGGCGTGACGAGATATCGAGAAATCTCAGACCTTTTTCCCCGGTTCGGATCTTCTCTCTAGATAGATGAAGAGTAGATTCATAAGTACTATGTGCCTGTGCAGGGGATGTGGCGATACTTTCTCTTTCTACATGCAGAGAAACGTGGACAGCCATTGCATATCAAGGAGCCTTCATGATTCGACTGCAGGTAGGAGTGACGGAATGAAATGAAGAGTATTCATCAAGGATCCTATGCTTTTTAAGTTCTCTGGAAACAGTTGAAAGCAGAGACATTCAAAGCGGTAGCTATCATACGCATGGAATGATTTTTGTTTAACATGCATAAGGATATTGATACGGTCTTCAAGTGTGAAATGTTTACCTGACATAAATGTTTTCTCCTGATATCTAAAAAGGAGTCCAACAGATACACAGGAATAAAGATAACATGTCACAAGTTAACGCAACAGAGTGTTGCGTTTATAGTTGAAAACTTTAACTTCTAAAGAAAAATTAATAATTGTTGTTGCAAAGTATATTTTTGTATGTGAGAATATGCTCGCAGGGCCTAGCAAACATAAGTTTTTAATCATCAGAAATCGTGTAGAATATATTTGGACCGAGTTTGATGGTTTTTAGCAATAGCAAAAACAACTCAAACTAAAAATAATATACAGGAGAAGATTATGAACGAACCGCTGATTTCTATTATTATCCCAATTTATAACGGGGAAAAAGTACATCGATAAATGTCTATCTAACGTTGTTGCACAGACATATAAGAACCTTGAGATTCTCTGTGTCATCAATGGAACAACTGACTCATCAGAAGAAAAGGTAAGAGAGTGGATGCAGAAGGATGAACGTATCCGTATCTTAGTGACTGATGTGGCTGATTTAGGGCATGCATCTAATTTAGAATTGAAAATACAACTGGGCCATACTTGTCATTTGTCGACGTGGATGACTGGGTTGAACCTGAATATATTGAAAAAAGTTGTATGGCGGTATCAAAAAGGATATAAGATTTGCAAGGGCAATTGCACTCATGTATGATGGTGCAAAAACCTCCTGCTTATCAAGGAAGAAGTTCGGGTGAGATATCCATTCGTGGAGCTTCCTTCTTATTGCCATGTCGAACAATTTCAGTTTACGACCGGTCATTATTTGAGAAATTAAGATACTTGGAATTCTCCTATTATGAAGACCTATCACTATGGCCTATTTTAATTGCGACTGCTGGATGTGTATATTACATAAACGATATCGTTTATAACTATAACCAAACAAATGAAACATCCATCATGACAGTTCGAAATGAAAAGCACTTAGTGTTAGATAAAGTATTTGCACATATCTTCTCAAATTTAACACCTGATTTAGATAGGGAAGTTAATCTTTTGATCTCGGCCTTATTTATTCAATCTTTCTGGACATCAAATTATCAGTATGTACCTAAAAGATGAGGTGGGACAAGCATATCTAAGACGTGTGAAACAAGTCGTAGACAATCGATTAGTAGGATACTACTACATTGTTGAGAATTTACCAGTTCCAAAAAGAAATGAAGGAGAGAATGATTCGTTTCTACCGGAACTAAATCTCATCGATTTAAGGGACGGAAAGATGAAAAACTATAAAAATAGAAAAAGAGTAGTAAATACAGCCGCATTAGGACTATCACTTTTAATGTCATCTACACTTTTAGTAGGCAATGCAGTATCTGTATACGCATCACCAACAATCTCAACAACTGAGCAGAATGCGATTGATGCATTCTTAGCGACACAACCTGTTGATGGAGATACAAGAAATATTGGAGCAACAAATCCAACTGTTACACCAAGCACATATACTTTCCCGGGTATAAATAATTATGTATCAGTATTTCGTAATCCTAGCGGTGATATGAGATTGACGCAGGATAGAGTTTATAGTTGTGTTGTTTGGGAGTCAAGCGGAGCACATACTTACATTAATGTGAAAATTAAAGACTGAGTACGATAGATTGGTATAAAATAAAAATACGCCGGAATATGAACATTTTTTACTACTGTTGGTATTCCGATCCATGAGTTATATTTTTGCAAAAAAAATTACAGTTATAAAGCAGTCAGATAATTCTGAGATGACTTTATATTACCCGGTATTGGTGGATAATGGTAACGGTTACTATAGTCTAAGTACTCACTGGCAACCTGATGGTGCAAATGCGAATATACCTATTGAGGCTGATGACCCAAGGTTTATTATTGAATACCTAGAACCAGAATCTGCAACACAATATATATATCGAGGATCAGGGCGGTTATTGGACTATGACCTCATTGGTGGATAACAAGTATTCGTATGATACCATTGTGGAGATTGATGAATCTTTGAAGACAAATGAGACAGTAGTAAGTGGTGGAACATTTGGTGAAAAGATCTGCTACATTTGAACATAGAGTATTTGCAGTTAATGAAGCAAATGCTGATACGTTATATAGTCAATATACTTCCGATGTTATCTATAACATGATGAAAACAGATTTAGGTACTGCAACAGCTGATGGCGATGTTATAACGAATAGTTATGGATGGGGCAGTTATACTGGTACAGTTCATGTTACTCCTTCTGTAAATCGTGTTATCCGCGTGGGCATTGACTATACACATTATGTTGCGGACGATGGTACAGTTCTTAAACCCTACAACATATGGTTTGAATCCAGTTGATACTATTGCTGGCTATCAGTTTTGTATCTTCTCATCGAGAAGCAAATGGTGATTTAGTGCATGTATATACGGTACCTACTGCTCCGGTTACACCGTCAGTACCTACGACACCATCTACACCTTCGTCTCCTAGCACACCAACATCACCTTCGACTCCTAGCACACCGGCAACTGTAAGTGCATCTCCAAGAACAATGGACAAAGCAAGTATATTTGGTTTTTCTGCTATGTTTTTAGTTGGAATATTCGCAAGTATAGGGTATTCTTTACAAGAAATAAGAGAGCATAGAACAACAAGAAATAATCATTGAGAATTATATTGAATAGAAACATGCATTACAAACCTTAATGCATGTTTTAGAAATGGAAAAAGAAAGAAATATGAATAAGAAAAATAAAAAGAAAGTAGTAAATACAGCCGCAATAGGGACTATCACTCTTAATGTCATCTACACTTTTAGTAGGTAATGCAGTATCAGTATATGCATCACCAACAATTTCAACAACTGAGCAGAATGCCATTGATACATTTATGGCTACTAATCCGGTAGATGGAGATAGAGTAACAATCGATACTGTAAACCCAGCTGCACCTACACCAATCACATATACTTTCCGGGAACAAACTATGTTTCTATGTTTTGTGATCGTAATCGAACAATAAATCTAACACAAGATGGTGTATATACGGTTAATAATCTCAGCTATGGTACTGTTATCAACGCAAAAATAAAAGACTTTAATACTATAGTTTGGTACAAAATAATTAATACCCTAGAATATCTTGCCAATACTGGTGGTGTTGAAAATGATTGGTATTTTGCAAAAGAAGATAACAGTAATCAACCAAGCGGATAATTCGGAAGTAGAGATTGATCATCCAGTATTAAGCTTAGGCTCAAGAGTATTAAACCCAATTCCATTTGGGCGCTATTTCATCGATGTGCCAATTGAAGCAGAAGATCCTCGATTCCATATTGAATATACTAGTGAAGATCAGGCAACAAGATTTAACTATCATGGTGGTTACTGGAAGTTTGTAGTACCTATGAGTGAAGAATATTCTTATGACACAATTGTTCAAGCTGATGAATCATTAAAGACAAATGAGACAGTTATTGATGAAGGTGCTTTTGGAACAAAGTCTGCTAATGTAATCGGTCAATTTACTAATATTAATACCATAACTAGTCCAGAGCCTTCAGTGGTGTATAGCACTAATAATGCTGATGTTATCTATAATAACATTGTTACAGACTTCAATAATGCGACGGAAGCTAATCCGGAAATCTATCATAACTTTGATTGGGGAGGATATACTGCAGATGTGGTATATACTGCACCTCGAAATAGAATTATCCGTGTGGGTATAGACTATACACACTATATTGCGGAAGATGGAACAGTACTGCTTCCTACAGTGTATGGTTTGCAGGGCGCAGAAACTATTTCTGGATATCATTTATCAGAAACTCGTACAGAGGCAAATGGTGATCGAGTGTATGTTTATAAGAAGATTGTTTCAGCTAGTGCTTCAACACCGAAGACAGATGATACTACTAATATCTTTGGGTTTGCAGTAATGTTTATGATGACAATATTTTGCAGGTGCTAGGGCATTTATTGCAAGAAGCAAAGATGCATAATTATTATTAAATGCATGATAGCTATATAAAATCGTAAATCTTGCAAGCATGTTGAATAGATTAAATATAATAAATCTTTTTCTATTATATATAACGAGGATGGAAATTAAATGAAGAAAAATAAGTAAAAAGAAATATACTAAATACAGCCGCAATAGGACTATCACTCTAATGTCATCTACACTTTTAGTAGGCAATGCAGTATCAGTATATGCATCTCCAACAATCTCAACAACTGAGCAGAATGCCATTGATGCATTCTTAACTCACACAACCTGTTGATGGAGATACAAGAAATATTGCAACAACAAATCCAGCACCAGTAGCTCCGATTACATATACTTTTCCAGGCGCTAATAGTTATGTATCGGTATTCCGAAAAACCAAATGATACATTACAACTTCAGGATGATTATCTTTTTAGTTATGATCCAGCTGGTACTCATGGACATACTCCGTTACAGGTAAAAATAAAAGATTGGAATACAATTACATGGTATAGATTTAGTAGTACTCAGAATATATTAATTATTTTCATGATGAAATTGATACATATTTTACACAGAAAAATAACAATAATCAGACAAGATGATAATACTGAAATTACATTAGATTATCCAACATTAACTGCATTTAGGGGCTCCTTACCAGCAAATTCCTGGAATGGGTATATTAATATCCATTATAGACCTTCTGGAATAATGGGTGATATGCCAATTGAAGCTAATGATCCAAGATTTAAGATTTATTACACTCCATATCCTGATGACTATAGTAATTTTGCTGGTGACCAAGCAACAGCATACGTATACAATAGAGGCTATTGGCGTTTTGGAAGTTCCGATGGAAGAAAAATTTTCTTATGATACAATTGTTCAGATTGATGAATCTCTAAAGACAAATGAGACAGTTGTGAGTGAAGGAGATTTTGGTAAGAAATCTACTGTATTTTTTTAATTTCTGATTTTCCAGATAGAAGTGAGCAGAATTATCATCTATACACTTCTGATGTAATTTATAATGGCCTAAAAACAGATTTTGAAAATGCTACATCAGATACGACAATAACTGACACTTTTTGGTTGGGTAGAATTCAGTGGAGATGTACATTTTACATCATCGACAAATCAGTATCATCCGTGTTGGTATCGACTATACACATTATGTTGCGGATGATGGTACGGTGCTTAAACCTACAACATATGGTTTAAATCCGGTTGATACAATTGCTGGGTATCAGTTTGTGTCTTCTCATCGAGAAGCGAATGGTGACTTAGTGCATGTATATACAGTGCCTGGTGCTCCAACAACATCGACACCAGCATCACCGACAACACCTGCTACGGCGGATAAGACGAATGTGTTCGCTTCTGCGATTGCGATGATGTCTGCTATTTTCGTTAGTGTAGTTGTGTTAGCAAAGAGACAGAAAAGAGTTTAAATAAAATGATACATTGGATGTTGATGAGGTAGAACTTTGTCACATCCTTTTTCTTTGGAAGAGAAAGGAAGTAAAGTTTCCTAGCATGCGGCAGATAAATTAAGGATTATAGTTTAGTTTTACGATTAACATAGTGGTAGAACGATAGAAAGGAGGAAAAGTTATGCATAAAATCTATCTGTTCTGTAATGCGGGGATGTCTACTTCTATGATGGCAAGTAAAATGCAGAAGGTTGCAGATCAACATTCTTTAGATATTGAAGTAAAAGCATTCTCTGATAATTTATTAGATAAAATCATTACGGAACAAAATCCAGATGCTATTCTTTTTAGGTCCACAGGTTAAGTATCTATATGACAAGGTTGTAGACCGTTATGGCCATCTTGGAAAAACCAATTTTCGTTATTGATACTGAAGAGTACGGTAACATGGACGGAGAGAGAGTTCTCAAACGTGCCATTTTAGAAATTAAAAAGAAGAAAGCAGAAAGCGAAGGTAAATAATTATTATGATTAAGGCTTTTAGAAAAGTTCTTATCCCAATCGCTGATGCCTTATCTAAGAATAAGGTATTAGTGGCTATCCGCGATGGCTTTTATGTATGCAGTGCCAGTAGTTATCGTTGGATCCATTTTTCCTATTAATCTCTAACTTTCCCAATCGAAGGATGGTCAGAGATGATTGCGTCATTTGCTGGCGAAGGATGGGAGAAATATTTTGATGCAGTAACTGCAGTTACATTTGATTGCTATGCATTACTATCTGTTATGGGTATTGCATATGCATATGCACGTGAAAAGGGTGTAGATAAGATTGAATCTGCGGTTGTTGCTCTTGTTACATTCTTGATGATTACTCCAATGAAACATGCTGCGTTCATGAATGCAGATGAGCAAGATGTTCTCTGGTTTCTCATTCGGCCATTTAGGTACAAAGGGTATCTTCTTGGCAATGATTGTAGCCATTATTTCTACAGAAATTTTTTGCATTTGCAGTTAGAAAGAAAACTTGTTATTAAGTTACCTGATGGTGTTCCACCAGCAGTTATGGATTCATTTGCTGCGTTAATTCCATGAGGATTATCCATGCTTGTATTCTTCTTCGTTAACATGATTTTTGTTAATACTCCATTTGAAATGTACATACATTTATTTATCAAGTATTACAAGCTCCATTAGTTGGTTTAGGCAAGTCTCAAGCATTTGAAGTTATCTATCAGTTCTTAAGTACATTGTTCTGGTTCTTTGGTATCAATGGACCTGCTGTTACAAATACAATCTTCGCTCCAATTCATAAGCATTAACATTAGAGAACTATGAATTGGCGAAGGCTGAGTTACCAATGACAAATGTATTTACATCAGCATTCTCAGATTTCTTCTGCAACTTCGGTGGTGGAGGATCTACATTGGGTCTTGTATTGATGATGACATTTATGGCAAAAGTCCAAGCGTTTAAAGACATTAGGAAGAATGGCACTTCCTGCTGGTATCTTCGGTATCAATGAACCAATTATCTTTGGTTTCCCAATGGTATTGAATATTATCATGGTAATTCCATTTATCTTAGCGCCAGTTATGAATACAATTATTGGACAGCTTGCAACAGCAGTAGGATTCATCCCAGTTACATCTGGTGTTCAGTTATCATGGACAACGCCAATCTTTATTTCAGGCTATCTGACGACTGGTTCGATTAACGCTGTAATCTTACAGCTATTTATGTTACTTGCAGACATGGCTCTCTACTATCCATTCTTCAAGATGCAAGATAGTAAGTATCTAGAGGAAGAAGAGAAGTTAGCAAAGGAAGAGAAGAAGGATGAACTTGATGAATTGTCCTTCGATGATTTGAAGTTAGACTAATATGAAAGTAATATTGATTTTTGATTCCGGCTTAGCTGGAGCAGGTGGTAAGAGCAACCCTGATTGTACACTAAGTGCAACGAGAGAGATTGCTGGGACTGCAATGCTTTTTAGAACCATATTTGAAAGAAATAGGCGGTCAGATTAGTGCAACACTTTATTGTGGAATGGATTACTACAAGCAGAATAAAAGATGAAGTGGTTATGAAGATGACATGCGATGGTGAAGAAATTGGAACCAGATTTTTGTCTTGTGTGGGCCATGCTTTAACTTCCCTGAATACAGTGAGATGGCTGCTCGTTGTGCAAAAATTAATTGCAGAAAAAAACAACAGCAAAAAGTCGCAAGTATGATGGCAATTGAAAATCAAGAAGTGATTGCACAATATAAGAATGATATTACAATCCTTAAGATGCCTAAGAAAGGTGGAACAGGATTGAGTGAGTCATTTGAAAAATATGGCAAAAGTTCATTGATGCATCCGTAAATCATCCGGAAAATCTTGAAGCATTAAAAAGAAACAATTTGTTATTAGAATAAGTCAAGCCCGGACAAACTCTATCTGTTCGGGCTTATTTTTAAAAATAGAAAAAAATTTATATACATGCATGTATATAAGATTAAAAAGAAAAAGAGATCAATTGTGAATAAGGAAGAGATATTTGCGCAGGTTGAAAGACGGAAACAAGATATGATTGATGATATTTGTACGATGGTACAAATTGATTCAAGACGTGAGTGAGCCACAAGATAGAATGCCTTTTGGAATTGGGCCTGCAAACGCTTTGGAAAAAAGCACTTGAAATTTGTAAACGAGAGGACTGCCAACGAAAAATGTAGATGGATATATGGGTTATGGTAGTTTCGGGAATAGTGAAGAATATATTGGTATTGTTGGACATGTAGATGTTGTTGAAGTTGGTGATGGCTGGATTGATCCGCCTTTTTCTGCCGCAATCCACGATGGAAGAATCTGGGGACGCGGTGCGTTAGATGATAAGGGACCACTTTTTGCGGCAATGTATGGCATGCTTGCATTGAAAGATTTAGGGATTCAGACAAAAACAGCGATACATATCATCTTTGGGACAAATGAAGAGACTGGCATGGAAGACATGCATTTACTTCTTAAAACATGAGAAAAACCTCTTGTTGGTTTTTACACCGGATAATAAATTTCCAGCCATTTATGGTGAACGTGGTAGAGCGGTCATTGAGGTCTGGGGTGATGAACAGAAAGTAATTGAATTTGCGAATGAGTATTTTATGAATGCAAATATCAATGGTGATAGATTGAGCATTGCCGTAAAAGGATGAACATTTTGGTGAAATGAAGATTCGCAATAAATTTTTATTGTATGCAAATAATAAGATGGGAATTCGTTTCTCGCTTAGTTATCCAACTTGTGATATGGATAAGATTATGCAACAGATTCAAACAAAAAGCAGTAGGGTTTAGAAGTGAAGTTAGTATCGAATTCTCCCAGTAGTGCTACACCATAAAAGATTCATGGCTTGTAAAGACAATGCAGAAGGCATATGAAGAGGCGACGGATACTAGCGTTAAACCAACGACAACAACAGGCGGAACATACGCCCATGTTTGTGATTCCATTATTCCATATGGACCAAGTTTCCCGGGACAAAATGGAATTGCACATCAGCCAAATGAATGGGTCAATATTGATGATTTAGTTGCGTGTGCAAAAAAATTTATGCATGGACACTATATAAATTATGTACAGAACAGATACCTGAAAAATCCATTAGAGGAGGAGAAGTTATGAGAAGACTAGGGAGTTTCTATTTATCCAGAAAAAGTAGTATTGAAGAGATCTTTTGCATATTTAAAAAGAAATGAGTGAAATTGGTGCAAAGAGAATATTTTCTTGCTTATTATCTGTAAGAAAGCCAGCAAATGAAATTAAGGAAAGAGTTTTACAAGATTCATGATTACGCAAAAGAGTCTTGGCTATGAAATCATCTTGGATGTAAATCCATCTGTATTTAAAGAATTGGGTGTTAGTTATACAGATTTAAAAGTTCTTCCATGATATTCATGCGGATGGTATCCGTATGGATGGAGGTTTTCAGTGGTTTTGAAGAAGCGCTTATGACGTATAATCCATATGGATTGAAAAGTAGAAATTAACATGAGTTCAAGTACACATACAATCGATACAATCATGGACTATCAACCAAATCGTTATCAGTTGTGTGCATGTCATAACTTTTTATCCCACATGACTATACAGCTTGGATTTAGATTTCTTCTTGAAATGTTCAGAAAAGTTTAGACACTATGGATTGAGAACTGCTGCGTTTATCGGCTCTTTTGGAGAAAAGATGCGTATGGACCATGGCCTACAACAGATGGTTTATGTACATTAGAGATGCATCGTCATATGCCGATTGATATTCAGTTAAAACATCTAGTCGCATTAAGATATGATTGACGATATTATTATCGCAAACTGTTATCCAAGTGCAAGAGAGAAAGAAGCATTAAAGCATGTTTCTTTAGATGTTGTAAATTTTCAAAGTTGACACTTGAGACCAAATATTCCAGAAACAGAAAAGAAGATTGTATTAGAAGAACTCCATTTAAATCGAGGTGATTTAAATCCATGCATGATTCGTTCAAGTCAAAGTAGAGTGAAATATAGAGGCCACCACTTTGATGTATTCCATGCACCAGATATGATTCATCGAGGTGATGTATTGATTGATAGTAGTGAATATGGAACATATGCTGGTGAACTGCAGGTTGCATTACAGGATATGAAGAATAGTGGAAGAACTAAATGTAGTTGGACATGTTCGTGAAGAAGAACTCTTTATACTTGATAGTCTTAAAGCCTTGGCAGAAAGTTTAGATTTACTCTATGACTAGTATTTTTAGAATTTTGTTTGAGTAATGATAAAGAAAAGAAGATGTACCAGGATGAATTTGATCCTTGTTGCATCTTCTTTTGATTTTATGAAATAAGATAACTAATGAATTCCTCATATGTATTACTTGAAATTAAAGTGAGATAACTTTTCGTAATCATCTGTCAGAGAAGCAACCCAATCGAAGAATGGTTTCAGTGTTGTGGTATCAGGTTTATCGATTGCTAGTAAGGAAAATAAGCTGTACCTCATACTTGCCCCATAGAACTGGCTTATCTAATAACATGATTGAAATTGCAGATTTTAAGACAAGAGGAGTCAATTGGGTGTGGTGTTGCAAAAGTTAAAAATTAAACGATGTTGGTGATAGTGCTTCACGTCGCATAACAGATGGATAGAATGCATCTGTTACAATAGAAGCTTTGTTGAAGTTCTTTTGACATGAACTCTAGAATCTCTTGTGGTGTATTGAAAGAGTTGATGATTATAGAAGAACTGTTTTTGAAAATCAATCCTTTTTAGGTTTTGTGTAGAATTCTTTTTTTGTGTACGTGTTCTTTTCGATTTCGTGAATCATTTCAAAAGTTTAGCTTCATCATCTTTTTGCCGCACAGTAATGAAACTTCAACTGTTGGGAATCTTCAGAGCTTATGACGTAGTGGAATTGAGCATATTAATAAGTCTGGGCTCATTCGCAAGGATGAGTTCTTCCTGGAAGTATGCATACACTTTGACAATCTCGATATGCTCATAGAATATCGTTTCAATCTTTTTGCGTTGTGTATAGAATGCTTTTTCACCCAACGGATAAATCCATACCGCTCTAAGTTTTCTTTGGAGTGATAGATACGCTCGTAGGCTAGTCCTAGATGTAGAGTAATGAAAACCAATTTCATCTTCATTGATATTGATGTGCAGTCTATTTGCAAGGAAAGGTTGCAGTACTTACGCCCACTTCAAAATATCAGTGGGAACTTACGTTTAATTTCTTGCAGGTATAAGTTGGTTGTGTGGGTTTGACTGATACTACGCTCAATTAATGATTGAAGATGGAGTGTTAGGCCTAGTTTAAAATCATCATCTTTAGAGAAGTCGATACCATGATGACCGTATATAAACGCAATCAACTCATTTACGATATCACTGCAGAGTAATCCATCTGGCATATAGTTGGAGATTTCTGTATCACTGATTTGAGCAGGGATTGTTTCCCATCAATAATAATGCAAGGATATTAACTTCACTTTTCAATAACATGCGCTTGGTATAAGATTGCGATTCGTTCGTAGAATTCTTTGGCAATCTTATATTCGATCGCATCATGTATCTTGGAGCTTGTGTATGTTGATTCAATGTATTTTCCGCTGAGAATACGATCGATGGAAATGCTGATGTGCAATAGAATAGATGGTAATGCATTTGCGTTAATTACATAGTTGTGTTCTTGCAGTAAGTTTTCCAAACTCGCTTTTACATCTAGAGTAAATCAAAGCTTTGATATAGATTTGCTAGCTCGTTGATGTTTAAGAAATTTTGCTTGGTCTCATCCATGAGCAGATGTTTGTATAATTTACGTAGTTCATTTTCAGAACCTAATAGGACGAGATGGTTTTGATGATTTTCTTGAGTTTGAGATTTTGATAATTTGCTAGTTGTTTACGAATCTCTTTTGAGATGCGCATCAAGGGTATATTCAGAGATGCATAACTGATTCTAATAAATCAGGAATATAGATAGAATCACGCGATAAAAGAAGTGACTTTTAGAAATATATAAATTTCTTTCGAGGGAACTCTGCAATAAAGTTTTGTCGTTTTGATTGAGAATTTGTTTATAGTTTTCAGAGATGATAGCATATCCACTTCGAAGATTTGAGGTGATTAGCTTCTCAGAATAAACTTTTATTGATTGTATCAATATCAGAACGGATCGTACGATTAGATACAGATAATAATTTGGCAGAGTTCATTTGCAGTGAAACCATTTATTTTTCTTCACGTAGAATGTGAAGAATCTTTTTCTTGTCGTTTATTCATATAATCACCTTTCTGATAGCGTAGAATAATATTTTTCCTAATAGTAGGAAAAACAAAACATGGAATCCATAAACTGAGAAATTGATTAAAAATAGTATTAGAAAATAATGAGGGATAGAATGAAAGAGAAAACTCATCGATTTTAGCAGAAACAATCGAGTCCGTTTACTATTTAGTATTCTCTGTGTAATATTCTCGGCTTTGTTGCAAACTTATGCCTTAAAAAGCATTTCTTAAGACCTGCCGGATTGTTGTCAAGTGGATTTACGGGACTTGCAATATTAATCAAATGTGATAGGCAGTCAGCATCAAATTACAGATTCCTGTTTGCGCTAATGATTGTATTACTGAATCTACCATGTAGCGATACTCTGTGGTAAATCTATTTCTACAAAGTTTACTATACTATCATCATTGCAATTTGCATGCGTGTCAATATTTCTTAACTGTATTTCAATTTGATATTTTCTGTTTGATGATATCATATTAAACATCGTTATTGGTGGTGCGTGTATGGACTTAGGGAATAGTGGCTGCGTTAGTAGGTAAATGCTAGCACAGGTGGTACAGACTTTTATTGCACTTATATGTTTCCAATAAGACTGGGTAAGAGTATTTGGACATATGTATTTTTGTATATAACTGTATCTTGTTATGTATCTTTTTGGATTTTGTGTCTGGTTGGGAGCGTGCAGGGATATTCTATTATCATGCAGTTTGTATCGACCAAAAAGTTATTGAAAGTCTGTATCGAAGATATGATCGAAGTACGATACAGATAACAAGTAAGATGCCTGAAGAAATTGTAGCTGCATATACGAAAAAGAAGTATAGATCATGGTATTTCGGTTTGGGAAAAGCTATGGAGGATATTCTCATCAAAAAGAATTACATGTTGAATACTGTTGTTTCGACATTAGAAGTGAAGGAGATTGCACATTCTGATATTTAAGTGTTGATCCTCGTGCAATCATTAAATGTATATAGAACTGATGATTTCTATGGTGGTTTTCTATCGGAAACCGATAGACTAGGAGGATGTTTGAATGTGGGCGATGATTGCGACTTGGAGAATGGCACTGGAAGGTGTACAGGAAGCAGGTAACTTATTGAAAAGAAGGTAAGAGCAGTGGGTGAAGCAGTTGAACATGCAATACGCTGTGTAGAAGATTTTCCATACTATAAATCTGTTGGATATGGTGGTTTGCCAAATGAAGAAATGATAGTTGAACTTGATGCAGGATATATGGATGGAAATACAATGGCTGTTGGGTGCTGTTGCTGGTATTAAGGATTTTGCAAATCCGATTTCCATTGCCAAAGAGTTATCGAAAAAGATACTGTTAATTGCGTACTTGTCGCAGAAGGTGCTGAAAAGTATGCTAGCAAGAAAAGGTTTTGAAAGAAAGACAATGTTAACAGATAGAGCAAAACAACATTTATCGTAAACGTGTCAAAGAAAGTACACGAGCAGGAGCTAAAAACCATATGATGGTCATGATACTGTTGGGTGAAGTTGCACTGGATATGCAGGAAGAGATTGTTGCAGGAACTTCAACGAGTGGTTTATTTATGAAGAAAAGCTGGGACGTATTGGAGATTCTCCTATCGTTGGTGGTGGTTTCTATGCAGACTCTGAAGTAGGTGGAGCTACTGCAACAGGTCTTGGGGAAGATTTGATGAAGGGATGTATCTCTTATGAAATCGTTCGTAAGATGAAAGAAGGAATGGGACCGCAAGAAGCTTGTCAAAAGAACAGTAGATGAGTTAGATGCAAAAGCTAAAAAAAGAGCCGTGGACTTTTGCGGGTGACTTTAAGTGTTGTAGCGATTGATAAAGATGGTAACTACGGTTGTGCTACGAATATTAAAGAAAACTTTCTCGTTTTGTGATATATCGTGAAAACGAAGAAGCGACAGTATATCTGCACAGAATGTATCGATGGTAAGACGGTGATTACAGCTGCTAGTCAAGAGTGGCTGGACCAATATATGCATAGAAAGGATGGCACCGATTTCAAGAATGAAGAATGATATTTATTTGAAGTATGTGCTGGAAGCGTACAGGATTGTATCAATGCACAACTGGGTGGTGCAGACCGTGTTGAATTAAATAGTGCTTTTACATCTTGGTGGACTTAACACCCTAGTCTTTAGCGATGTTAAAAGCTTGTGAAAAGAAAAAGACATCACTTAAGGTTATCTGCATGAATCGACCTCGAGCAGCTGGATTTTGTTACGATGATGTCGAAATAGAGACGATGTTTGAAGATGCTAAAATCTTATTGGAGAATGGAGCGGATGGAATCTCATTTTGGTTTTCTAAATTCCAGATGCGACAATCAATGTGATCAGAAACAAAAGAAGATGGTGGAGTTAATCCATCAGTATCAAAAGGAAGCAGTGTTCCATCGTGCATTTGATTGTGTGGATAACCCCGTATGCATGCGATCAAACAGTTAATTGATTGTGGTGTTGATCGTATCTCTAACAAGCGGGTTACAACCTACTGCAATGCAGGGAATCATCAGTGCTTTCGAAAAATTACAGAGTGCATTTGGTGATCAGATTGAACTACTTGCGGGTAGTGGAATCAATGCGAATAATATTCAGAGCGTTAAAAGAACAAACAGGGAGTTTCATCAATTTCCATGGTAGCTGTAAGGAATGGTGTAAAGATCCTACTACAACAGTTGGAAATGTAAGTTATGCTTATCACGAAAGTGATGACTATGATTGTGTTAGTTTGGAAAAAGGTAAGAAGTATCGTACAGGAATTGAGAGGTAAGTAAAATGGAAGGCTTAGAGTTAATCTGCTTTAAAAATTATTGCGTCGGTAGGAGAAGCAAGAAATTCTCTTTTGAATGCATATCGTCATGCGAAGAGAAAAAAATGTGGAGGAAGCCAAGAAAAGTGTATGCAGGAGGCAGAGGAGTTTTTCAATAAAAGCACACCAAGCGCATGCAGAGCTGATTACACAAGAAGCAAATGGTGAGAATATCAGTGTGAATTTGTTGTTGGTTCATGCGGAAGATCAGTTAATGAGTATTGAAACACTTAAGATCATCGCTGAAGAAGAGATCTTATTTGCGGAAGGGATTATAGGCATGAGTAAAAATAAGCAACTAAGAAAGAAAGACAACAGAAAACTACACAAAAATAATCAAAAATGCCTTTTCTTGCAAGAAGAGGGTTTTGCGTTTGTCATCGATTTTATTATCACAAATCGTTTGTCACTATTTGTGACGAGGGATTGTATATGGATTGATGAATAATGGAAATATTCAGATTCTCAATGGTTTTGAAGGTATCCAAACAACACAGATTCTTGTGTTATTGTTCAGTATGCTTATTGCACACGGTTTCTACTTCGTCTTTGTGCCTGCCAAGATTACAGGTGGTTCAACAATGATGCAGAAGGTAATGCAGATTAAAGTTGTGCGTGAAGATGATAAACCAGCGACAATGAAGGACTTTTTCGTTTACGTTACTTCGTAGGCTCCGTTTTATGTGAAGGGTTTATTCTATGATGCCTTTGGTGTTATTCTAAGTGGAATCTTCTTCGGCATTTTTATGGCAGAAGATATCAGTCGTATCATTTATATCGTTAGTGCAATTAGTAGTGTTCTTTCGCTAATTATGGCATTGATGGATAAAGGGAAAAGTATCGATTCTTCCATGACAAGATATCGAAGACAATCATGAAAGATGAATATGTCCCAAGCGGCAAGGTACTATAAGTTTGTGAAACTATCCCATTCTGATACGAAGAATGGGTTTTTAAATACGTAATGTATATTGCGAATACCATACTTAGTTGAAAGAGTTTGTGGCTACACATATAATCAAAATAAAGATACACAGTTATAAAACGATAAGATAAATAATATACAAGGAGAGAAAGTGATGGCTATTCCAAAGATTCGAAAAGATAGTATATTATCTGCATTAAAATTTATAGATGAACATGGTATTCCAGACAAACACAAAAAGCACACAATATGAACTCATTAGCAGCGATGATAAGAAATATCCACCAAAGTATGTAATAGCAGTAGCAAAATCATATTGAAAAATGGCGGGGAGATTGTAACAACTGGATATAATGCAGTTGAAGCTAAGAATTATTTTTGAATCACATGGATTCAAAATTCAGACGAAAACAAGAAAAACTGAAGAGGCAAAAGATTAGTAGTGAGCTAAATGAGAGTCAGGATATTGATGGGAGAAAGGGTTTTGGAAACTATAAAAATCCATATTCCAAATTACTATTAGAATCTAAAAAAATATTGTATTTAGAGGTGCACAGGAACTGGGAAATCATACTTAGCAAAAGCAAATTGCTTCAGATATTATAAGTGATGGAAATACAGAACAGTACACTGAGTTGACAGATGAGCAAAAGCAACAAATAGAGTTTGTTCAATTTCATCCAAGTTATGACTATTCTGATTTTTGTGGAAGGTCTGCGTCCAAAAGATGAATGAGGATGGAAGTATTGGATTTGAACTGCGAGATGGAGTTTTTAAATCATTTGTTGAAAAAGCAAGACAAAATTTTTGAGAATTCACATAAACCAAAAAGAAATTAGGGAGCGAGAAGCATCAGTGAATACAATCATGACTAATTTCTTTTCGAATATTAGACTAGAGGAAGATGAATTTAAAACAATTAAAGGAAGCAAATTCACTATCACTAATATTGATGACAAACGTATCTATATAGCGATTCCGGGGAACGAAACAGTCGATAAACTAAGTTTAAATATTGACGAGATACGTAGGATGCTTGAATCTGGATTGGATTTTGAAAAAGTGAGTGATATTACTAGCTTTTTGGTAAGCAGTTTGCAACACAAAAATTACTCCTATGACTATGCGCTATTTAAGGCGATTAAAGCGAAAGCGCTAAATGTAACTAAAACTGATGTGGCGCCAGAAGAGTTAAAGAAATATATTTTTATTATTGATGAAATTAATCGTGGTGAAATTTCTAAAATTCTTGGGGAGCTATTCTTCTCTATCGATCCTGGGTATCGTGGGAAATCTGGCGAAGTAGCAACACAATATTCTAACATGCATGCATATCCAAATGAGAAATTTTATATTCCTGAAAATGTCTTTATCATTGGGACAATGAATGACATTGATAGATCTGTTGATAGTTTTGATTTTGCGATGAGAAGAAGGATTTTAGATTTATTGAAGTGAAAGCTGAATCGACTCAAAAATATGCTTGATCTGTTAGAAGATGTGCAACTAAGAAGAGAGCTTTAGCAAGAATGGATAGATTAAATGAAGAGATTCTCAAAAGTTGATGATTTAAATGAAAAACTATCAGATTGGAGCAGCATATTTCCTTAAGCTTAAAAATATAAGTTTTGATGACTTATGGAATGATTATCTAAAAACCTTTTATTACAGGATTATGTGCATGGATTATATGATGAACAAGGTATCATGAAGGGATTTGCCAAAGCATATGGATACCGAGGCTTCAGATGAAGGTGATGCAGATGAAGCAATTGAAAATTAAAGATAATCAATATGAAAAGAAAGAAAGGTTTTTCTGAAGTTGCAAGTATTGTAAAGCGTGTTGCGGATAAGACATTAGGGCAATCTTCAAAATGAAGGGATTTTTGTGTTTCCTGAGTGTATGAATGACGCAAAGGATATTACCAGAGAACAGTTTATTCTTCAAAGTTATAATGATAAGTACTGTACTGGAAACGTAATGGGCTTTCTTGGAATGGGATTGGAAAGAATTGTTATCGAATCTAGGTTTAGTGTAGGAGACAAGGATTATTTCTTTCAGTATCTATTAGAAAAAGTCTTAGATTATCCTAATTTTGTAAATCTATGTACAGATATGAATCAAGATGATATGGTCTATCACCTGTTGTTATTTTTATTTCCATATTATCTTAAGAGTGCAATGCGAAAAAGGTCCTTTTAAAACTTATATCTGTAAGAAATACAATGATAGAAATATAAATGGTGTAATTGATATAGCAAGACATATACGATTGAATACTCCTTTTATTGGAAATGTATCGTATAACCAAAGAGAGTATTCTTTTGATAATTATCTAATGGAACTTATCCGACATACGATTGAGTATATAAAAAGGGAAATCGTATGGATATGCACTTTTGAAAAAAACGTCAAGGATGAAGTGAAATTGATTGTGGAATCAACACAGGAGTATTGTGCATCAGAACGAAGAACAATCATAGAAGAAAATAAAAAGAATAAACTAAGCTCATGCGTATTACCACGAATACAGGAGCTACAAAAAGCTTTGTATTATGATTCTGCAAAATCAAAAAAACATAGGTTTGGACTTGGGAATAGGCGAATCTACGGAATCTTATTTTGATGGGGCTGGTTATGGGAAGAATATATTAATACTCTCATTGGAGAACAGTTCTATCATCCTATGAATAAAGCTAGAAGTGGACAGCAAAAACTTTTTCTGATGGTTCAGGATTGATTTATCCGGATTTTATTGGAAAAGAAATCTGCAAATAGAATAATAGTGGATGCAAAGTATAAACCAATAAGAAATATTGCAAGCGGCGATTATCTGCAAGTACTAGCTTATATGTTCAGATTTGATGCGAAATGGGGATATTATATTTATCCGGATATTTACAATTCAAATGTCAAAGAATTGATGCTGAATCAAGGAGTTACATTTGAAAACAGTGTAAGTCCTAGAGAAAATATTGGTGTAAAGAAAGTTGGCTTTGAGCATTCCATGCACATGCGATAATTACCAAGAATTTGTTAATCGAATTCAAAAGAGTGAGGAAAAAGTTAAAAACAGTATTTTAAGGAAGATTTATAGTGCGTATGATACAAATAAGGATTCAAGTAAAGATTTGTTGAGTATTATAATAATTTGCGGTTTGCTAATTGCATCTATATTAGAAAAGCTTTTTGTGAAAAAATCCATTCGCGCACAAAGGATGGATTTTTATGCATGCATGTCTACACTGTATGGACAATAATCATAAAAATATTGGTTGTTAGATTGTGTGATATTCAACTTTGTATAAAGGGATTGAAAATGGAAGTCGAGGTTTGCTATACTAAGTCGCGTAAATATTGAAATATATATTTGAAAGAAGGGACTATTACATGAATTTCTTTTGATATCTTTGTAAAGACATTATCAAATGAAAAAGATCAATTCGGCTATTATTTCTAGCGTAGCTATTATCCTATTAGGTTATGTTATGCGTCGCAAGAAGGTATTCGATGATCGCACAGCGAAAGTATTAACACAGGTTGTACTTTCAGTATCAATTGCTGCATTGGCATTTAAGTCATTTATGGCGCCAATCAAACCAGAAACATTTACACAAGGTTTAAATGTATTAATCTGGGGTATCGTAATTTATATCTTACTCATCTTCTTAACGATTCCGCTCTATGCGAAGTTTGAAGGTGATGAACAGGATGCTTTACGTGTACTAAGTATTTTCGGTTCTACAACATTCTTCGGAATTCCTATTGTAAGTGCAATCTATGGTGCAGAAGGTGCGTTATACGCTTCTATCTTCAACATTGGTTACAGAATCTTCTTATATTCTTATGGATATATTAAGATGAGTGGATTAAAGATGACTTCTAAGAACATCAAGTCTATGTTCTTAAATCCAATCGTTATCGCTACATTCTTAGGACTATTCTTGTGGTTAGCACAAGCATATTTACCACAGGTTACTGTAGCTGTTAAGGATGCAACGTCAGGTGAAATGGTGAATAAGTCAGTTTCATTCATGCGTTTAGACCTTACATCTCCACAGATTACTCAGATTTTAACTTACTTGGCTGGTTTAGCTTCTCCGCTTGCTTGGTTAGCAATTGGTTCTCTACTTGGTTCAGTAAACTTCAAGGATGCGATGACAGACAAGAAGGCATTGTACTATACATTTATTAAGTTATTGATTATCCCTGCATTCAACATCGTTGTATTAGCAATCTTAACAGTAACTCATATCTTTACCAGTTAATCTTGTTTCTTTAGGTACAACAGTTATTATGATGGCTACACCTCCAGCAACAGTTGCGGCTTCTTATGCAATTCGTTTTGATAAGGGTGCCCTCGTTGCGTCTAACACTTCATTGATTGCGACATTAGCAGCTGTTATTATGGCTCCCTATTTGGATCGTTATCGTTGAATTAATTGGACATTTAGGAATCTTTTAATTAAGAATAGTATTATAATAAAGCGGGTAAATATCCCGCTTTCATAAATAATAAACAGAAGGAGTAAAAATTATGTCATTTAAAGTAGTATGTTATGGTGTTCGTCCAAATGAAGTAGAGTTTTTCCACAAGTATAATAAGTATAACTATGACTTAAAAGCTTGTTGAGGGTTTAACAACTTATGAGAATATCACTGAGTGTGAAGGTGCTGACGCAGTCTTGATTACGTGGTAACTGTGTTGCGGATCGTCAGAACTTAGAGAAGTTAAAGGGATATGGAATCAAGTATGTATTTACACGTACTGTAGGGTTCAACCATATTGATTTACAGGCTGCTGCAGATTTAGGTTTAATCGTTGCACGTGTTCCTGGATATTCTCCAAACGCTATCGCTGAATTATCCTTAACATTAGGTATGATGTTATTACGTCATACAGCTGCTGCTACTAGTGCAACTGCTGCTGGTGACTTCGTTGTTTTCACCAACATATTTCTCTAAGGAAATTCGTAACTGTACAGTGGGTATTATCGGTACAGGTAGAATTGGCTTCACAGAAGCTAAGATGTATAAGGGCTTAGGTGCTAAGGTTATTGGCTATGATGTGTATGAAAATGATGCATGCAGAGAAGTACTTGACTACGTAACTCTGGATGAATTACTTGCACAGTCTGATATCGTTAGCTTGCACGTTCCTTACTTCCCTGGTCAAAACGATAAGATGGCTAACGCTGAATTCTTCAGCAAGATGAAGGATGGTTCAATCTTCTTAAATACTGCTCGTGGTGAATTACAGGATAACGAAGCAATCTTAGCTGCTCTTAAGTCTGGTAAGTTAGATGGATATGGAACAGACGTATTCGCTAACGAAACATCATTCTTCTTCAAGAAGTTAGCTAGTGCTGCAGAGATTTCTGATCCTACTGTTCGTGAACTTGTACAGATGTATCCAAAGGTATTGGTAACACCACATATTGGCTCTAATACAGATGAAGCTTTAGCAAATATGATTGAATACTCAATGGATAACTTCAATGAGATTCTAACTACAGGCACTACAAAGAATCTTGTAGCTCTTCCTGAAGCTAAATAATAATCTTACTTAAGATACTCGAGAGAGTATCTTTTGTTTTCCTGGGAAATGCTATAATTTGAATATACAGGAGAGTTTAGTATGAACACAAAACAAGCTGCTCAAAAAAATGGGGATGTTCTGTAAAGACAGTGACGAAGTTATGTGCGGATGGTGTGATTCCGTTAGCAGAGAAGGATGAAAAGAGGTAGATGGGTAATTCCTGATGAATGTGAAAAACCACCAGTCTCTCGTTTTCGTCTTTGTTTTTCTGATGGATATGATTAACCAACTTAAAGAAGGCGTAATCTTTCAACAGGTTAAATGGGGCATTAGTGAAAAAGAATTACAAGATGGTTATCAGTATCTGATTGAAAATGCGATGGTTTCTTCTTTTGATGTACGTCAACTGGAGAAAAACTTCCAAATGCTAAAATTACCTCACGTGGGAAAGCACTGATGGAAAGAGAAAATAAAGAAGGCTCTAACCAACGCAAATTTAATGTGAACTTTAAGATTAATACTGGTGTCTTCAGTTTTGAGACTGGCTATGAAAGTGCGAAAAGGAAAAGTAACATGGATAGAATTGAAACAGAACGTTTAATTCTTCGCCAGTTTGAATTCTCTGATAAAGATGATTTATTTGAAATCATGTCGGATGAGCAGACCAGTTTAGATGATGGTGGTTATCATGCAAGTAAGTCACAAGATAAGCAGTATCTAGCTTTGATGGAAATTCTATGTCGGCAACAAAGATTCAGTATCATCTTGAAGGATAATCAAAAGATGATAGAATGATTAACCTTCAAGATGACGATAGAGCTGTTTCTTCTTATGAGTTAGGTTTTGTGATGAATCCAAACTATCGAAGAAAAGGATATACATATGAAGCAGTACTGGCCGTGATAGATTATTACTTTGAGCATAATTTAGTACAGATGTTTAGTGTATCCTGTTTTCCTTACAACAAAGCTCTCTAAAATTAATTGAAAAGCTAGGCTTTTGTGTATGAGGGAAGGAACATAAGGGATTGAATCATGCGGTTTTATGGTCCAATTGACCTATTATGTTATTATAAGGATAAAGATGAGTAGGTAAGATGAAGAAAGTAATTGTAATTGGATGTTGCGGTAGTGGTAAAAAGTACATTTGCAAGACATCTGCATGCATGTACTGGAATTCCACTTTTTCACTTGGATCAGTTAAATTGGAATACGGATAAAACAACGGTAGAAAAGACGGTATTCTTGAAACGTGTTAAAGAACTGATTCAAAAAGATACATGGATCATTGATGGTAACTATGGTTCTTCTATGGAAATGCGTATGCAAGCATGTGATACTGTATTCTTCTTGGATTATCCAGTGGATATTGTGTATACAAAGGCATTTATGGACGCGTTGGTGAGGTTCGTACTGATATGCCATGGGTAGAAGATGAAGTTGATGAAGATTTGATTGAATTTGTCAAAAATTATGAGAAGGAAGATAGACCGGAAGTTTTAAATCTTCTTTCAAAATATAAGGAAAAGGACATTCATATCTTCCGTTCTCGTTTAGATGCCAACCGGTATTTAGAGTCATTAAAATAGCGTTATTTATCACAACTTTGTTGTGGCTTTTTGATGGATTATTCATTGACGTACAGTGTGAAAGTGACTAAGATTGTTGTGTAAATGAAAAAGGAGGTGGAGATATGATTCTAAATAATGAGAAGAAGTTAGGCCCTACACCTAAATCGACTGGTGTTGAACAAGAGTTTCAACAGATTGCAAAAACAGAGGAATCCAGTCTTCTACAGGAATTAGCTTGTACACGAAATGGTATAAGCGATGAAGAAAGAGAAGAAAGATTAGAAAAGTACGGCTATAATGATTTGTCTGCGATGCAGAAACATAGTTGGGCGTATTTCCTTGTACATAGTTTTGCGGATGCGTTTATTATCGTTTTACTTGTATTAGCGATTGTGACTTTTGTTGTGAGTCGGATATCTTATCTGGAACAATTATTCTTGCACTAGCATGTATGAGTGCAGTAATTCGTTTCTTCCAAGACTATGGTTCTTACCGTGATATGCAGAAGTTAAAAGAGATGGAGCATGATACGGTTAGAATCCAGGTTCCAACGGAAGATGGTACTGAGGTAAGAGAAGTACCGGTGGAAGAAGTGGTTCCTGGTGATATTCAATTGATTGGGTCTGGAGATATTGTCAGTGGTGACTTATATCTTCTTGAAAGTAAGGACTTATTCGTTTCTGTTTCTGCCTTTACAGGGGAATCCATTCCAGTTGAAAAAATATAAAGGTGTTGATGATAGAACTGTCAATGCGGCAGAGTTAAACAATATCTGTTTGGGTGGTTCTACTGTGAATTCCGGTACAGAGTGTTGGTGTTGTAGTACGTACCGGGAAAAGTTCTTATCTAGGTAAGATTTCTTCTACAATTCATACAAAGAAGAAAGAGACGGATTTTTGATAAGAGTTTGTCGAAGATTACAAGAATCTTAATTACTTACATGGTTGTAGTAGTTATCTTCGTGTTATTGATTAATGGTTTGGTGAAGAAGAATTGGTTAGAAGCGTTCTTATTCTCTATCTCTGTTGCGGTAGGTATTACACCGGTATGTTACCGATGATTGTTAACGGAACACTTGCCAAGGGTGCTAAATTCCTAGCGAAGAAGAAGACAATTGTTAGGGAATATGTCTGCGATTCAGAATTTAGGTGCCATTGATGTTCTATGTACCGATAAGACCGGTACACTAACGATGGATCATGTTGTATTGCAGAAGTATCTTGATGTAAATGGTGAGGATTCACATTTAGTATTGAATTATGCATGGATGAATGCATACTACTCTACGGGAGTTAAGAATCTGATTGACCGTGCAATCAGCCATGGCGAAGAGAATGATGCGCATAAATACGCTGGTGGTTATGTGAAGTCTGATGAGATTCCATATGACTTTGAACGTCGTAGAATGAGTGTTTTGATTTCTAATCCTGGTGGTGAACACTTAAGTGGAAATGTTGAAGAAATTCTTCCGATGCCACAGGATGAAGTACTTATTACAAAGGGTGCTTTGGAGTCTGTATTAGAGTGTTGCAGTCGTATTCGCGTGAAGAAGGAATACATGGATATTCACGAAGAAGATCTTGCGAAAATCAACGCTCTTGCGGAAGAATTAAATAAAGAGGGTATGCATATCATCGGTGTCGCCGCAAAGAAGAAAAAATGTAGGTGATACAAACCGTCTTCCATGCGAAGATGAAACAAATATGACATTCTTGGGTATTATTGCCTTCCTCGATCCACCAAAACCAGACGCAAAAGAAGCGATTCGTGGTTTGTATGATGCTGGTGTACATGTAAAGGTTATCTCCGGTGATGCGCCTGTTGTCGTTGAGCATGTATGCAAGCTTGTTGGTATGAAGGTTGGTGATCAGAGCGCTGTTACAGGTTCTGATTTAGAGAATATGAGTGATGCGGAATTATCTTCTGTTGTGGAGAAGAATGATATCTTTGCACGCTTATCGCCAATGCAAAAGAAGCGTGTTGTGGATGCGTTACGCAATAATGGTCATGTAGTTGGTTATATGGGTGATGGTGTAAATGATGCGCCAAGTCTACACGATGCGGATGTTGGTATTTCCGTGGATAATGGTACTGACGTTGCCAAAGCCAGTGCGGATATTATCCTGTTGGAGAAGAGTTTGACGGTTATTCTCAATGGTATTTATGAAGGTAGACGTATTTATGGAAATATCTTGAAGTATATGAAGATGGCATTATCCAGTAACTTTGGTAATGTTTTCTCGGTACTCATTGCGTCAATCTTCTTACCATTCTTACCGATGTTACCACTACAGATTTTGATTCAGAATTTGATTTACGACTTTACACAGATTGCGATTCCATGCGGGGATAACGTCGATGATGAGTTCCTACAGACATCCCGCATAAGTGGAATAGTGCTTCTCTTGTGTCATTCATGAATGTCATGGGTGGTTTCTCATCTGTATTTGATGTACTGACGTTCTTGGTATTGTGGTTTTATCTTAGGATACAATACACTCGCCATGCAGAATTACTTCCAGACAGGTTGGTTTATTGAAGGTCTGATTTCTCAGATCTTGATTGTACAGTTTATCCGTACATCAAAAGCGCCCTATCATTGATTCAAAGTGTGATTCTAGACTAGCTCTAGCATCTGCGTTTGGTATCTTTGTAGGTATTTCAATTCCATATTTATTTGATAATCTAAAGAATACTGTATTTACAGAAATGCCATTTGAATACTTTGTATATTTGATTATTATCTTGGCACTCTATAGTACTACGATTGAAATCGTGAAGAAGTTCTATATCAAAAAACATGGTTCTTGGTTATAAATGAACGAGAGAATATTGGAATCGATTGGTTTCAATATTCTTTTATTTATGCTTGATGGGGATTGGACATAGTAGGAAGATATCGAAATATGTTAAAATACAACTATCAGGAGAATTTATGCAACAGGAACAACAAAAAATGCATTTAATCGTCAATGTATTAGTGAGGCACTGATACGTTTGATGGAAACCAAGGCTTATGATGATATTACAGTAACGGAAATCTGCCGTATGGCAGGTGTATCGCGTATGACGTATTATCGAAAACTATAGTAGTAAGCGCGAAATATTCAGTGATTATATGAAGATGATTGTGGATGAATTTGTTCGCGTGCAACGTGCAAAGGATTTAAAAGTACGTTCGTATGAGATGATTCTTGCAGGATTTTTATATTTCTGTAATTATGAACGCTTTATTGAGTGTTTAGACCAATCAAATTTATCTTCAATCTTACAGGATGGTTTAAATTACTATATCGATAGTTATGTATTTGAACAGGGTGAAGATGAGTTACGTAGATATCACTTGTATTATTATTCTGGTGCGTTATTTAACATCTATACTGTGTGGATGCGTAATGGTAAGAAAGAGAATGTTGAAGATATCGCATAAAAATTGTTTATGAACATGTAAAACGCGAACATCAAACACTTTAATTATCATGTATAATATTTAATAGAGATTTTCGTATTACACGACAAACAGGGAGGAATTACAATGAATTGGAAAAACGTTAGAAGGATTTGATGAGAAATTAGCAAAGGTCAGCTTTAAAAGCACATAAGACTTTTTGATGGTAAGGTAGTGGAAGTTCTATACGGTGCAAAAGATGAAAATGGTAATTTTGTATTACAAAAAGAGGACCAGAATGATGGTCATGGTAGATGGTTTGGTATCGAAACAAATGGAGAATACAGAATGTTCTCTTGGCAAAAGCCTGCATATTTAGGGAGGTGGCGTAGAATACGGTACTTCTCATAATGATACTGCACTTGAAGATATGGAAAATGATCTTCGTAAGAAACAGGAATTATGCCGTCAAGCGGAGAATATTTCTACAGTAGAAGAGTTCGAAGAAATTCGTAAGCAATTTGAAAACAATCGAAAACTGAATACTCCAAAGGGATGAAGAGTATGCAATTTGGTTTGGTAAGACTTTGGAAAAAGTTCAATGCTAGAAGTCAACGTCAAAGCGCAAATGCAGAAGAAAAGAAGAAGTTAATTGAAAAGGCTGCTAGTTTAGCAGATTCCACAAACTGGAAAGAAACACAGGCAGAATTTAGAAACCTGCAGGATGAATGGGAAACACTGGTAATGCAGGTGTAGAAGATGATTCCTTATGGGAACAGTTTAAGGGCTATCGTAACCAATTCAATGATAAGCGTCGTAACTATTTTTGATAATCTAACACAAGTACATTCTGAAAATGAAGAAGAAACTTAATTTAATCAAGCAGGCAAAAGAACTAGCAAAGAAGACTGATAATTTCCGTGAGACATCTGAAAAGATGAATAGTCTCATGGACGCATGGAAGGCAATCGGTAGTGCGGGCCGTGATAAGGATGATGAACTTTGGAATGCGTTTAACGCATCACGTCAGGGCTTTCTATGATGAAAGAACAGCGTTCTTTACAGAGCGTGATGAAAAGCAGAAGGAAAGTATCCGTATCAAGAATGCCTTTAATTGAAGAAGCGAAGACAATCGCTGCTACAAAGGATTATGGTCGTGAGAAGACAGATCGTAAGGGAAGGCACTTGATATGGAATGGCGTGCTGCTGGATATTCTGGTAGATGAACAGAATGACGCATTGTGGGAAACATTTACACAGGCAAAAGAAGTATTCTGGAATGGTAAAGCGTGAAGATAGTCAAAAGCGTCTGCAGGAAGCCTTCGACTATAAGAAGTCACAACTTCCGGTCGTAAGAGAAGAAATCAATAGACTTCAAGAACAGGAATATGAAACAAGTGACTATGAGAGAATTCGTAGTATTCAACGTCAGAGTTGAAGAAAAGAAAGCTTTCTTAGAGAAGTTAAAGAACGATATTGAAGATATCGAAAAGAAATTAAACGCATAATTCAAAAACCTCACTTCATCTGGAGTGAGGGTTTCAAATCAATAGGGGGATGAGAAATGTTGAAGAATATCGCCAGGGAACAGTATACAGAAGCGATACGTATGGCATGGCCAGCTGTGCTGGAAAGTGTTTTTGTGTCTCTTGCGGGTATTATCGATACACTTATGGTTTCCTCTATGGGCACATATGCGGTAGCAGCTACAGGAGTTGATTCTACAACCGAAGTTTCTCAGTCTTAGTTTCTTCTTTGCGATTAACGTCGCAGTATCTGCCCTTAGTTGCACGAAGACTTGGACAGAATAATCGACGAAACGCAAATCAGGTATTAGTGACATCAACAGCGGTCGTTATACTGTTATGTATTGCGTTAACTGTTATAACAGTGATTTTTGCCGATCCGTTAATTGTGATATGTGGTTCCAATGTGGATACGCATGAGGGTGCAGTAATTTATTTTAGGGTGATACAGATCGGAATGATATTCAATGTATTATCACTAGTGATTAACGCTGCACAGCGTGGTGCAGGTAATACAAAAGATTGCGATGGTCACAAATGTTACATCTTCCATCGTGAATATCATCTTCAACTATTTATTGATCGGTGGTAACTTTGGTTTTCCAAAATGGGGATTATTTGGGGCGGCCTTTGCGACAGTACTTGGTACTGTATTTGCTTGTGGTATGAGTATCCATTCATTATTTAAGAAAGATAGTTATGTTTCGATTCCCTATATTCTTGAGGAGAAGATTAAACCAGATTTTTGAAGCGTTTAATGCGATTCAAAAGTTGGGTGCAAATATTCTGTTTGAAAACTGGAGCTATGCGTGTAGGGTTTTATGACGACTGCTGTACTTGCGGCAAGACTAGGCACTGACCAGTTTGCGGCATATCAGGTTGGTATGAATATCTTGTCGTTGGGCTTTGCGTTTGGGGATGGTATGCAAGTAGCGGCTGTATCGTTAATTGGAAAGAGTCTTGGACAACAGAAACTAGACTTAGCAAAGACCTATGGACATGCATGTCAGTTAATTGGTGTGGTGATATCAGTTATATTTGCGATGATCTTATTCGTTGGTGGAAGAACACTAAATCAGTTCTTCTTTGTGGATGAATCCATAATTGAAAATGAGTGTTATGATTGCTCGCTTTGTGGCAGTTATCGTACTATTTCAGATATCACAGATTATTTATGGTGGGTGCTTAAGAGGTGCTGGTGATGTAAAATATACATTGGTTGTGGCATTGATCAGTGTCACAATTATCCGAAATCAATTTTAACTGGGTATTGACCTCTGTATTCTCGCTTGGTTTAGTGGGTATTTGGTTAGGGTGTATTATCGGATCAGTTGACAAGGTTTACATTATTACGAATTCGTTTCCATCAAGGGAAATGGGTGGAGTATAAGATATAGAAAAGAGCATTCAAATGGGTAATAAAACAAGAATTCAAAAATGACGATTCTCAGTATGTTTATTGCGATTGAGCTCATCATGGCCATGACACCAATTGGTTATCTTAGTTTAGGTGCAATTTCCATTACGACAATGCATATACCTGTTATCTTTGCAGGTATCTTGCTTGGGCCAACAGAAGGCGCAATCTTAGGATTTGTCTTTGGAATGACTAGTTTTTAAAGGCGACCTTTGCGCCAACGATAACGAGTTTCTGCTTTTCACCATTCTATTCCGTTGGTGATATTCATGGCAATTTCTGGAGCTTACTCATTGCGTTTGCGCCACGTATTCTACTTGGGTATCTTTCTGGTTTGTTGTATAACGCATTTAAGAAAGCGAAGAAGAATAACTTTGTTGTAGAATCATTGATTGCGATTGGTATGACATTATTGCATACACTAATGGTCATGGGATTAATTTGGTTATTCTTTGGGCAAGTTTACGCTAGTGTAACAGGCTTAGCGGTATCGACTGTGATTATTACTGTCATTACAAGTAATGGTATTTTTGGAGATGATAGTGGCAGGTATTATCATTCCGACAATGATGCGTGTACTTCGTCCAGTTTTAGATAAATTAGAGTTAGGAAAATCAGTACATGCATAATGAACAATCATACTATGCACGCATGCGTTCAACAATGAGTGATAAGTTGCGTGCTTTGGATGGGCAAGTTAAAAAGGGAATGCGTGTATTGGACTTTGGCTCAGAGCCAAGTGAAGATGTTTATGAGTATGTACAATATTTTGAAGCGGATTATTATGCATTAGATAATTCAAGACAAGTACAGATATTACTAGAGGAAAAAGGGATTCGTTGTATCGACCTTACTTTTTGAAGAGTACTGATATAAAGTTTGATATTATCTTTATGTCGAGCGTATTTCATGAATTACTTTCGTATCTTTCTCGTAATGAAGCAGCTAGTACGATGAATGTGGTGCTCTCTCATTTGAGTGAGCATGGAAAGTTAATTATTCGTGATTGGTGTGCACCAGAAGATAAAAACCCTTGCTAGAGTTGAAGTGATTCCAACAAAGATAGACGAAGTGAAACAGTGGATCAAGGAACTTTCTGAACATGCGGTTTTTATCTGAAGTTGTTGTGGAGAAAAAAATATAATGCAAGCAAGTGTAGATGATTTATACAACATCTTATTACACGTAACTTGGGGTAAACAGTCTATCTTACGAGAAAGTAATGAGATCCTATTTGGTTGATCAATCATCCATCAAACAGTTTATTCTTAATGGGAATCAAAATATTAAGCTAGTTAGCCAGTGCGCATATTATCAATCGGATTATACAAATTATTTGTCAAACTATTTTAAGGATGTAGAGGCATTTGTAAAACAATATCATATTTGTACAAAACAAGTTATTGTTCTCCAGAAGGCATGAGCATATATTTTTGCAAAGATTCATGAGTGATGGTACGTTATAGACATCAGTTAGTGATAACTTACAGAAGGAGAAATATAAAATGAAAATCGTTTTTGTGACAAGAATGGGAAATACAGATGAATTAGTAAGACAGAGTTGAGGTTATTCAGATGCGATGTTAATCGTTGATGGTAGTGAAAAGGTTGAGGGAGACTATGTGCTCTTCACATATACGGATGGCTATGGTGAAGTTCCAGGTGTAGTTGAAAGCTTCCTAGAAAACAATAAGGCTGGCCTAAAGGGTGTTGTGGCGACTGGTTCTATGGCTCGTCATGCGGATACATTTGCTTTGGCTGAGGGATAAGATTGTAAAGGACTTTGGTGGTGTATTAATCGCTAAGGTTGATGTTCAGGGAACGGAAGAAGACCACGCTAAGATCAAGTCTGCAATTGCGGCGTTATAACGAAAAAGAAAAACATCGGTTCGCCGATGTTTTTATAGTTATAGAGTCTTACAACTGTTTCATCATCGATACCATCGATGGAAACATCAATGAGTTCATCACGAGAGGTAGGTACATTTTTGCCTACGAAAGTCTGGTCGTATTGGTAATTCACGATGACCGCGGTCAATTAGTACCCGCAAGTTGGATTGCCTTTGGACGACTCATGCGAGAATCTGCATCAATCGCTGCACGAATCGTTCTGCCAGTGTAAATAACATCATCTACTAGGATTACAACATAATCTTGAATATTCTCAGGCAAAATGATGTTGGTTGTTTTTGGGTTTCGCTTAGTTCCGTTAAATCATCGCGATATAAAGAGATGTCCACTTCCCCAACAGGAAGTTCTACACTTGTATATTATATTTTCAGCTAGCTTTTGTGCAGTGGAATACCGCGACGCTTGATGCCGACTAAACATACATTTGAGATGAACTATCTCGTTCGATAATCTCATGAGCGATACGTGTTAGGAGAACGCTCGATTTGTGCTTGATCCATGAGTTCTGTAATCAGTTCCATATCATACCTCGTATTTTTCATTATACAAAAAATTAGTTAGAAAGTGATAGGGTAATCCTATGAACGAAAAAATTAGAAAAATATATTAGAAACGGAATATAACAAACCTTCAAAAGAAGAGTTGAAAGAGAAGTTAACTGCGTTACAGTATGAAGTAACACAGAATGCAAAGACAGAACACCCTTATCAAAATGAGTATGATGATTTATTTCAGAAGGGCATCTATGTGGATATTGTTTTCAGGAGAACCATTATTTTTGTCCACGGATAAGTTTCAGTCTGGTTGTGGATGGCAGCATTCTCTAAAGCCAATTATTCCAGATGTGATTACTGAGAAGATTGATTTACAGTTTGGTATGGTCCGTACGGAAGTGCGTAGCCGTTATGCGGATAGTCATTTAGGTCATGTCTTTGCAGATGGACCGCGTGATAAGGGTGGCTTACGTTACTGTATCAATAGTTCTTCCTTACGCTTTATTCCAATTGAAAAGATGGAAGCGGAAGGATATGGCAGTTATATTGAATTACTAGATAAATAATGAAAAGTAAAAGGAATTTGTTTGAATGACAAATCCTTTTTAAGTAATGTGGCTATTGTAATGTAGATAATTTTTGTTTCTTGATAATCCAAAGTATCATTGCCGCAACTGTAGAGAATCCAAATAGTGTAACGTACATTGGAATGCTTGTTGTATCAGATGTTTTTGGATTAGCACTAGCTTTAGCAATAACCGTTACAGTCGCAATCTTTGTAGCACTTTCACCATCGTTATCTGTGACTGTAAAAAGTGATGGAATCACTCGAGTACATCTTTATTAAATCCACCATCATTTTATAAGTTGGACACGATTTAAGATATTACCATCTTCGTAGTCGTCTGCGGAAACGGCTAGTGTCATAAGGTCAAGATTATCACCTTGGTAAATTGTTGCATTCTGTACTTCTAGTACTGGCGCTTGGTTAACTGCTGTATAGATTGCATAAACTGTCAGATCACTATTCACGGTTGTACTACCAGTAAATACTGTGCCTGTACCATCGGCTGCTGTATTCCATTCTTTAAATGCGAAGAATCCAGCTCTGCTTGGATCTAAAGGCATGGATTGATTTGTTAGTACATCTGAATCAATGGACTTGCCAGGCTCTGCATTGATGACTGCATGGGTTGTACTATCATTCATAAATGTAACTTTTGTTTTGGCTGACTCGAAGTGAGTATGTGATGAGTTCTGGCTTATTTGCAAGACCTCCATCATCTTTACCATTAGCAAGTTGTCTTCCGGCAAATACGATTGTGATTGCGATCGATATGATGTCGATTATCGGTTTCAGTCGCTGTAGCATCTTGATTTAAAAATGGCGTTATTATCCGTTGTGTGTATGAGTTCATATGCGCCATAAACATATCCTGTTACAGTACTATTTTTGATTTGGTTCAATATCTGCAGTTACCTTGAGGACCATCGATGCTTAGTTTCACGGAATTTACTAGACGTATCTTTGCGTATACATCTTTTAACATCTCGTAGTTTGCAGGTGCGTTGAGTCTAGCAGTCACAACAACTCCTCTGCCACCATTTTCTTTCGTAATGGATAGTGTTAGATTATCAATACCAGTTAGTGTATAAGTAGTTGAATCAAGAGATTCCCTAGTCCCTTTGGCAAAATCCATAACGAATACCAGTTCACCATCTGATTGTGTTATTGCAGTCTCAGGCATATTATCCTTCATCATATAATACGCAGGAATTCGGAGTTTAAAATACTGATAAATTGGGTAAGTAATGTCTTCTTTTAAAGAGATACATCTACATCAAAAATCTAAATTTACTGTATCACCAATCATATGCTCAATGACAGCTGTGCTAGATAATCCTCTTTCTCGTATATCTGCACGTGCATTATAGTCGGTGATTCCCGAATTCAATAATTCTGTTGCGTAATTAAAGTTATATGGATTCCACTGTTTTTCCACCGGGACCAACGATTAAGAGTAGGATCAGTAGGTTGTCTATGTGGTAGATCTTTCGCGTATACTCCAAACCATTGATTAATCACATCAAGCACATCAGAATCTACTTGTGGACTGCTTGATAATCCGGTACTTGGGAAAAATGGAACTAATTCATTGTAGTTCAGTCTGTTATACCAACAAAGCGACTGCTTGTAAAGTAGTCATTTTAGATATGTAGGAACTACCCCTTATAGTTATTATTTTTGGAACCAATTTAATTCAGCCCAGTAATTATCCTTTGTGTACTCTTTGTATTCGTCAGGCATTTCTTCTGCAATGACTGCGGTATGTAAGAGTGGGGTTGTCATCATTATGCATACTAAGATGACAAAAGTTTCTTTAAGAGTTTCATCATTTCTTTCTCCTTATGATACAAACAATGAACATAGAAAGTTGATATTCGCAAAGGTCAGAATATCGTTGTAGTATTTAAGGATGCTAGTTGAATGAACTATGTAAAATATTGTTGAGAAAGTCACCATTCATTTGAATGAATGGATGGAAGTGATTAGGCAGTTTGCCTAATATGATACATATACTATACTCTTTTTTTCTTTACAATGTAAAAGTTTTTATAGAAATAAGAGAGAAAAATACCTGTGCTGTATTCTGCACAGGTATTTCAATAGACTGTATTTCTTGACTATGCGATGGAGAGCTGCGTAGATTTTGGCGATGGCTGCTTTTACAGTTGCGTCAAATTCTTCGTCTGTCTGTTGATAACGTAGATCTTGTGCAAAAGCACGTGAGAAGGATGCGATCATACCGTGGTTGAGTGATAGTAGGTGACAAGCTTCATCTTGTGAGTATCCACCTGATAGAGCAACAACACGTACTACATGTGGATCTTTCATTAAATCCGCATATAAGTTATTCACAGTTGGAATTGTTAACTTAAACATCACTTTTACATCTGAACCTAGTTTTTGCTAGATGTTTCCTTGATGACTTCTAACATAAAGGCTTCAGATTCTGCCTTATAGTGGGTTATGAATATCGACTTCTGGTTCAATGATTGCGACTGCCAGCATGCCATACTTGTAGAGCAATATCAAACTGTTGTGCGATGACATCGCGAATACCTTGTTCATCGTAGTCGTGAGATAACAGAACGCTCTTTCGTTCCAAGATATGACGATCTTCAACGGCGTGTTTGAGTGTTTCTGCAAGATTTGGGGATTGGCTTCATCAGTTTGACGTGATTCTTTTCTTCAGCCAAAGCCTTTATCGATCTTTAAGATTGGAACGATTCCTTTCTCTTGCCATAAATAGTCAGCGGTATACTTGCCATCAATTGTACGGTCCATTGTATTTTCAAATAGAATTGCGGCTAAGATACCGTCTTTGTTGAAGGATGGTGTTTTGATAATACGTGTACGCATTTGATGTACACAGTCGAACATCTCCTCGTCATTTTGCATAAGCTGTCGGTCTAATCCATATGCGGTAAAGCTTTTGGTGTTGATCCACCAGATTGGTCCAAGGCAGCAATAAATCCTAAATCTGAATGCATTCGTTCTAGTTGTTGTTGATTCATTATCTTACCTCCTGGTTAGCATTAACTAACACTATATATATTATAGTCCTTTTTATAAAAATAGTTCAAAAATATGTGATGACAGTGGGAAACATGTGAAAATCTGCATAATAATTTTTCAGTAGAAAATAGTGTAATTTTTAGAAAACTAATTTATAATATTGAATGTTATTCTGTGGAATGGAAAGATATTAACTTATGAATTTATCGTATAACGCTTTTAGGTTATTTAGTTATATTTCTGCCGATTACAATGTTGTTATACCAGATTGTAAAACAGAAGTATCGATGGATTGTGTTGTTACTGGCAAATCTTATCTTCTTCGGGGGTCTGGTCGCAGTGGTTGGTAGTATATTGTTTAGTTACAACACTCATTACCTTTTCATTGGTAAGAAATTAGGTGAGATGAAAAAAGGCACCGGAAGGTGTAGATAAAAGTATTTAAGAAAAAGAAGAGTCGTATTTTAACAGCTGGAATTTTTGTTAAACCTTGCGGTGTTATTAGCCCTCAAGTATACAAACTTTTTGCGACAGGAATCTTCGCGGTGTTCAACAGTCATTTACACCATTAAAGATTTTGGTTCCAATTGGAATTAGTTATTATACATTACAACTTGTTTCTTATCTTGCGGATATTAATAGTGGAAAGATTGAACCGGTACAATGTTATGCAAAAGCTATTGTTGTTTGCGACATTCTTTCCAACGTTGGTGGAAGGTCCTATTGCGCGTTTCTCTGAGATTGGTGAAACTTTGACAGAAGGAAAAGCCCGATTGAACAGGGGAATATGATTATTGGTTTGAGCGTATTCTTTGGGGGTATGTTTAAGAAGGTTGCGATTGCGGATCATTTGGCACCTGTCGTATCTTCCATCTTTGCCTCACATGATTCATCTGGTGGGCTTGTACTAGTTGTCGCAATCTTGTGTACGATTCAGTTGTATATGGACTTTTCAGGATCAATTGATATTGCGATTGGTAGTGCAAGAATCTTCGGTATCGTATTACCAGAGAACTTTACGCAGCCATTCTTTGCCAAAGGTGCTTCGGATTTCTGGCATCGCTGGCATATAACATTAGGTACATTCTTTAGAGACTATATCTTTTTATCCAGTATCCCTTTCAAAGCCAGTGATGAAGTTAACGAAGTGGTGTAAAAAGCATCTGGGTAAGACGGTCGCAAAATATATTGGACCTGCGATTGCGTTATTCTGTGTATGGATATCAAATGGTTTGTGGCATGGTCCACAATGGAATTATATTCTGTATGGTATTTACTACTTCATCTTGATATTCGCAGAATTATTTATGGAGAAACCAACTGAGAACTTCTGTAGGAAGTTCCATATCAACCAAAACGGATTTGGCTATCGCATCTTCCGTTTTGTAAAGTTAATGATTATCGTATGTTTTGGTGAGATGGTATTTTGCGACTTCTTCTGGAGCACAGATTATCACGATGATTCAGTCCCTGTTTACACGCTTTGATTGGGCGGATGCCCTGGTCAACCATTCCATATCTTGGCATGGATGCGTGGGATTACATCACCGTTGGAGTTGCGTTTGTGATTGTGGTGATTGTGGATGTCTTAAAAGAAATTGGTTATCCAATTCGTAAAGTATTTGAAACAAAAACCACTCGTTATACGATGGAGTATTTTTGTATCTTGTGATATTCTATATTATATTCTTCGGTGCGTATGGACCGGGATATGATATTATCAAAATGATGTACGCTGGATTCTAGCGTCAAAAGGAGAAAAAACATGGAAGAACTATTAGAGATTTTAAACGATATTAAAGATGATGCGGATTTTGAAAACTGCACAACATTGATTGACGATGCTGTATTAGATTCATTTGATATTTTATCAATCATCAGTGCTTTGAATGATCATTATGACATTCAGATTCCAGCATCTGACATCGTACCAGCAAACTTTAACAGTGCCGCTGCGTTACTTGCGATGGTACAAAGATTACAAGCTGAATAAGTTGTATCTCATTTTTAAACAGTAAGGAGTATGTATGAAGAAAGCATTGAAACCAGTTGCGTTTCTATTGGTTTTGATATGTTTACTGATGGTTACTTCATATCTTGTAACACCAAGAGGATATGAAAATGTATATGACATTCAGTTGGTAAATCGAAAAATTAATGCAGTAAGCCAAGAAAAAGAGAATACACTGGATGTTCTATTTACGGGTGACAGTGAGGCCAGTAATACATTCTCTCCTTTTCCAGTATTGGAAAGAACAGGGTATCGCTTCCTATAATCTAGGTGGTAGTGCTACAACGTTTAAATGACTGCTATACCGTTCTAGAAGACGTATTGAAACATCAGAAACCAAAAACTATTGGTGTTAGAAGCAACACTTTATTCCGCAAGAATGCGGTTTATAACCAGGATGATTCCGTGTTGATGTGGGCAGAACAGTTATTCCTGTACTGCATCATCACAATATCTATAAGACAATCAATCTTAGTGTTAATTTCCTTGGCGCAACCAAGGAAAATGCATATGCGGATCAATGTAAAAGGCTACTATGCGCGTGTGAGAATTCGTCCATATCGTGGCTCTGATCAGTATATGAAGACCAACAAGCGTGATACGACACTCTATCCGGAAACACTAGAATACTTTTGAAAAGATTGCGAAGCTGTGTAAAGGAAAAATAACGTTGAACTTATTGTGGTAAGTGTCCCTTCTCCAAAGAACTGGAGTGACGCAAGACATGATACGATTCAGGAGTTATGCAATCAGTATGATGTTACGTATTATGATTTTAAATAAATTAGATAACGTGCTCGCCCTCGATTGGACAACAGATACTTTGGACCGTGGAGATCATTTGAATATAGATGGTTCCAAAAGAAGGTTAATGCTTATTTTGGTAAGATTTTTAAAAGAGAAGTATCATATTCCTGACCATCGTGGAGAAGCGGATTACGCTATCTGGGATAAAGCAGGAAGCTGAACTAAATCTATATTAAGAGGTTCTCATGAAAGTGAGAACTTTTTTTGATTATGGGAATAAAAATGCCACTGTGTAGTGGCATTTATACTATCCGTGATAAGAATATGCGTTTGAGTTAGCGTTTGCGGTACCTGTTAGATTTACTGGATAACGATAGTACGCTACAACCGCAATATCATTTGGAACGTTTGCATTCATATATGCGGCGGAGTCGTTTGGTAAGTTGATACAGCCATGTGATCCTGCATAGTATAACGGTTACCACCGAACCATGGTTGCCATGGAGCGTCGTGAAGCCAATGTTGTATGCGAATACGATGAAGTAATTGACTGGGGAATCATATTCTGAGCCATCGTAATCTGTACCTTTTAAACTTGTGTTTGTGACACGGTATTTAATACGGAAGACTCCATCTGGAGAACCGCTACCCATATTGATATTTCCCGATACGATATCGGATGTAAATACACGTTCGCCATGTAGCACGTAGTACATTACTTGGTTTGTGTAATCAAGTTCTACGTAAGTATCACCAATATCATTCTCTAAAGTGCCTTGTGCTGTTTGTGACCACATTGGTTGTCTTTCAACCATCTTTCCAGATTCAAGATCAGACTTTAATTGTTAAATTCAGAATCTTTATCTAGGATGTAGCCGTAGTCACCGCCACCGATTTGAATATCATCGCCAGCTTGTGTTCTAAATGTACGAACTTTACCGTAGGTATTAAAGTTTGAGGCTAGCTCTTCTACGTAAGCCTGTAACTTTGTGTCATCAACGTTACATCGTATGTATCAGAGATACTTAATACTTTTAGTACAGATGCTTTTGTCCATGACTTTTTGGAGGAACCGATCGTATAGGAAACGGTACTCTTTAAGTAACTTTCAATCTTCTTTACTGCGTTTGTAATCTGTTCAGAGTTTGATGTGATTTCTGGGGCAGTGAAGTTTGCGGTATTTAGTGTTAGTTGATAATTCTGATGATTGATCGCATCATCAATTTCTTTTTGTACAGCTGCTGTATCAGCGCCATACTTAGCTTCGACAACCTTGTAGTTATCATCGTTAATCGTAATTGTTGCATTAACTGGATCTTTTGTGAGTGATAATAAGTCTTCTAGTTGTTTGTGAAGCTTGGAGTCACTGTATTCTACATTGATTTCTTTATGTTCTGGTTGTATCAAAGAGAGTGGCTAAAGTGAATACATTTTGTGATTTAATTTCTTTTTCAACTGTAGCCTTTGCATTACTTGCAAGACTCATTGAGATATCTTTACCCTTTACTTCGTAAACCTTATCTCCAGGGGCTGTAATTTTAATTTTATACGTGTTTGTGGCATTGCTAAGTGTATTAACACTTGTATCTACATCCATGAAAACTGACATCTGTGTACCAACTGTTGTACGGTAGAAGAAGTGTTGTTGGAAATAGATAACACCTGCTATATAAACACCGATGGCGATGATACTCACAACTGCTAGGAGTATGAGTAAGACCTTACCGATGCCACCTTTCTTTTTTTCTTGTTTTGATCTGGCAGACATATATTCACCTCGTCATCTCAATATGCTTTTCAGATATACAGAACAAGTATAGCATAGATGTATGAAAAATATCTCTTCTAATAACTATGAAACAAGGGTATAAAACTGATAAAATAGAGTAGATGATTATGGAGGAATGATGAAGATTCTTGTGATAGTAATAATAGTAGTAGGCATATTGTGTTTGATTGGTACAATTGCGTTTTGTAATATATTTTAAGAGGATTGGAAAAGAGTCTTTTTTTGAAATGCAAGCTACGCTTGATTGTGATGAGTTTACAATCACCGAAAAAAAGGTAGCTATGCGATTTGGTTTAGAGTATCAAGAGGTACATTTTGCCTATCCGAGATTGAATGTTGTGGTAAATGAGGTGGAAACCGGTAGAAATCCCATTGCATCGTACAACAATCAAAGTTGAAAGAAGTTCATTCTCATATTATGCTCGGCAACATTTTTGGTTTGAGGCAGAACCAGGGAATTATCTAATGACAATCCAACGTGATACAAATTTAGAGAATGTCCCTTTGATTGATCGTCTATTTAAGGTTGATGAGCCGCCACTAGATCGTTGTAGTGTGTTTATCGCAAAGAGAATCAATTCGGTTATGATTACAACTGGAATTGTGGTATTTATCATTAGTATAAATATAATTCTACTATCTATATTCATGCTTACTGGACTGTTTTTAAGCATTGAAACAACTGTGTAGTATAATAGACAAAGTACATTGAAAGAAAAGAGGCTATTTATGAAGGAAAAAATCTATCCATTATTATTTGGTGGAGATATAAACGTATATTCAGTTGCTAGAGCATTCCATGAGGCATATGGTTTACGTTCTACATGTTTTTTGGTAAATATTTATCTGGCCCGGCATATCGTAGTTCTATCATCGATTATCATGCATGTGAAAATAATGAAGATGCGGATGCGTATGTAAAGAATGTTGTGACATTTTGCGAACAGTCATCAAGATGGGAAAAAAGTATTTGTGATTGGTTGTGGTGATGCGTATGTAAAGTTAGCTGCTGAAAATAAACATTTATTTCCAAAGAATTGTATCGTAGCAGGAATTAACGCTGAACTTTTAAATACCCTCATCAACAAAGAAAAGTTTTATGAGATGTGTGATCAGTATGGCTTAGACCATCCAGCAACATTTATCTATCATAAAGAGATGGGTCATGATTTTACTCTACCATTTACAGGACCATTCATTTGTAAACCATCTAATTCTGTAACCTATTGGGAACATCCGTTTGAAGGGAATGACAAGGTGTTTCTCTTACAGACAATGGAAGAATTATACGATGTATTAGATCGTTGTTATGCGGCTGGTTATCCAGATACGATGATTATTCAGGATTGTATTCATGGCGATGATTCCTACATGCGTGTATTAACAAACTATTCTGATAAGAATGGCCAGGTGAAGATGATGTGCTTGGGTCATGTCTTACTTGAGGAACATACACCACATGGATTAGGAAACCATGCGGTTATCATGACAGAGAAGAATGAAGAAATCTGTATGAAGCTAAAGAAGTTCTTGGAAGATATTCACTACGTTGGATTCTCTAACTTCGATATGAAGTATGATGAACGTGATGGCAAGTTAAAAACTATTTGAAATTAACTGCCGTCAAGGGAGAAGTAATTACTATGTAACAGGTGCAGGTTTTAATATCGCACGTTACCTAGTGGAAGATTACATTGAAGACAAAAGAACTTCCATTTGAAATCTGTGAGAATGAAAGCTTATGGCAAGTTGTACCATCCGATGTCGCAAGAGACTTTATCGTATCTTCTTACCATGATAAGATGAGACAACTAGAAAAAGAAGGCAAGATGACAAACTCCCTTGTATATAAAGGTGAAAAGAATATCTTCCATCGTTTATGGGTTTGGTATGATTTAAAAACGACAAAGAAAAGAATTACGAGACATACGCAGTAAAGAAATCATAGAGGTGTCATGTATGGAACAGATAAAAGATAAATTAGGTATCTTAGGTGGAATGGGTCCACAGGCAACACAAATCTTATATCAATGGATTCTAGACCGTACCGATGCGGTTTTGTGATCAAGATCATATTCCAACTATGATACTATCTGATACAAAGATGCCAGATCGTACAGCTGCGATTCTATCTGGTAATGAGAATGTCGTATATGAACGCATGTTGCATGATTGTCATTTATTAGAGGGTTGTGGTAGTTGTTGTATTGCGATTCCGTGTAATACATCACACTACTTCGCGGATCGTTTACAGAAGGAAATCTCTATTCCAATTATTCATATGCCACGCGAGACGGTAAAACGTTTAGCAAAGACAAACCATAAGAAGGTTGCGATTCTTGCGACTGATGGTACGATTATGACTGGTGTTTATCGTCGTGAAATCGAAGCGGCAGGTATGCAAGCATGGCAACCGGATGCTGAGATTCAAAAAGAAGGTAATGTCTTTAATCTATGATGAAATCAAACGTGGAGAAAAGGGTAACCGTCATACTTTCGCGGCAATTGATAGAGCAGTTAGAGATGCTGGCTGTGACTGTGCAATTCTTGGCTGTACAGAATTATCTGTATACCGTGAATACCATGGACTCCCTTCATTCTATATCGATGCGATGGAAGTTTTAGCAGAGGAATGTATTCGCTTCTTTGACCGTGAACCATTGCATGTATAGGAGGTTTAGATGAAAAAATATTTATTAAAGGATTATATCTCTTTTTTACAAGAGAAGAATGTATTAGGAGATGTTCGTTTATCTGATACATGCATGAATACTGTTGTAGAACTTGTGTCTTGTGACTCACAACAGGTTGTTAGGAATACATTATTCTTGTGCAAAAGGCGTACACTTTAAAAGCACAGTATCTACAGGATGCGGTTGATAAAGGTGCCTTTGCATATCTTAGTGAAAGTAGAATATCCAGAAGTGAATATTCCATGGATTCCACTAACAGATGTGCGTTATGCGATGGCAAAACCTTGCGACGATGTACTACAACGATCCATGGAAGGAATTGAATGTGATTGGACTTACTGGCACAAAGGGAAAGTCAACGACTACATACTATATAAAGGCAATTCTAGATACATATCTTGAACGTATTGGTAAAAAAATGAAAGTGCAGTGATCTCTTCGATTGGCACCTATGATGGTGTTGAGCGTTTTTGAATCACACTTAACAACACCAGAGCCACTCGACCTGAAAGACACTTCAGAAATGCGGTTGAATCGAAGATTGATTTTGTAACGATGGAAGTATCTTCGCAAGCGTTGAAATATGACCGTGTCGTAGGTGTGAATTTCTCTGTTGCGGCATTTCTAAATATTGGCTATGACCACATATCTTCCGTGGAACATCCAACATGGGAAGATTACTTTGCGTCTAAACTACGTATCTTTGAGCAATGCACATATGGACTAGTGAATCTAGATTCAGATCATTGTGAAGAGATTCTAGAAGCAACAAAGCTGCTAAGAAAGAGTAATTACATTCTCCGAAGCAAATGATACTGCTGACTTCTATGGCTACGATGTTCATAAAGTCGGAAATGATATTATCTTTAAAGTACGTGGAAGTGACTTTTGATGAAGAGTTTAAAGTTATCAATGCCGGGGTTATTCAATGTATCTAATGCGCTTTGTGCGATTGCGATAGCACGTTTATATGACATTCCTGTCAGTGATATTCAGTCTGGTCTTTATCATGCGAAGGTTCCTGGACGTATGGAAATCTATACATCGAATGATAAAAAGATTACTGCAATCGTAGATTATGCACATAACCAATTATCTTTTCAGAAATTATTTGAATCTGTACGAAATGAGTATCCTGGATATCGTGTAACGATTATCTTTGGTTGCCACGGTAAAAAGGCACAAGATCGTCGTCATGACTTAGGTGAAATTGCAGGTAAGAACGCTGACTATATCTATTTAACAGAAGAGGATGCTGGGGAAGAAGATCCACTCGCAATTGCCCAGGAAATCGCAAGAGCTGTTGAAAAAGAAAAAGGCACCATATGAAATCATCATTGACCGTGAAAAAGCTATTGCAAGTGCAGTTAAAGACGCCGCAAATGTGCAAGGCAACACAGTTATCTTGATTACAGGTAAGGGGCGCAGAAACACGTCAAAAAACGTGGTACAGAGTATATTCCGGTCATGTCGGATGTTGAGTGTGTGAATCTTGAATTAAAGAAATATAACGAGAAATAAAATAAAAGCATCTTCCATATACTATGCATGTTATGCGTACAAGGGAAGATGCTTTTTATGAAAAAGCCCTTTGATTAGGGCGTATCAGTATTATGGTGCCGACAACAGGAATTGAACCTGCGACCTACGCGTTACAGAGTGCGTTGCTCTACCAACTGAGCTATGTCGGCGATGTTATTATTATACGTAATATCGATACTGAATTCAAATCATATTAGTCAGAAATATGATACAGTAGAATACAGAAAAAAACGTGAGGGTATACTATGAAATTAACAAAGTTAATGTTGGCAGTATTATTGGTATTAGCAGGATGTGGTAAGGCAACACCTGAAGCACAAGCTAAGAAAACCGCAGAGACATTTATAAATGCATTAGATTCTGGGGATACAGAAAAAGCGAAGGAACAATCCAGTGAAGATGTTCAAAAGATGTGCGATGCGATTGAATCTTCCTTTAAAACACCAGCAAGTTTTTTTCATCAACAGATTTATCTGATGATGCGAAGAAAAAGCTAGCTGAAATTGAAAAAGAAATTAGAACTTCCTCTTTTGAAAATCCAAAAATTAAAGATGTGAAAGAAGTAAATGATCGAAAGTATGAAGTTACTTTCTCAATGGATTTTTTAGATACAGCTGATATTAGAAAATATTTTACAGGTGAAGAGTATAAAAGCATTAATATCTACACTATCTGTTGAAGCGACGGAAATGCAGAAAAAAAGATGGTGATGAGGCTGCTAAAAAAAGTATATGATGGAACAGCTTGTAGATAAGATTTATTCTGTTTATACAGAACAGTTAAAAAGATAAGAATATAACAATGAGGATTCGATTATCACTCTTGAACAACAAGATGATGGTAAGTGGTTTTGTGACAGATATTAAAGACGCAAAACAGGGAAAGTAAGAAACTAGAGGAATATACGATGACAAAGAAAAAGAATTGCATATATTGGTGCAGGACCTGCGACCTTATATAGTATTCAGACACTTTTTAAAACTTGGTGAATACGATGTTGAAGTGTTTTGATATGAATGACCGTGCTGGTGGGGCTTGTTATACAGGAATTCCACAGTTTCGCTTCAATACAAGTTTTATCGATAAGTTGATGGATGAACTCACATCTGCAGGTGTAAAATTTCATTTCAAACAACAATTGGAAAAGATATTCCATTTAGTGACTTACAAAAGAAGTTTGACCGTATTGTAGTCGCAATCGAGTGCCCAGTAGAAAAATATGTTTGGTTTAGAAGCGAAGGGTGGCTGTATTGCAGGGTTAACCTTACTGCATGATTTTAAAACATTAAGCACATGCATGATTTCTATAAGGAAAATTACAAACACGCCGTTGTGTGGGGTGGTGGTAACGTTGCGATGGATTGCTCAAGAAGTCTTGTGCGTATCATGGATGATGTAAAAAAATTATTTATCGTCATGCTGAAGCAGAGATGCCAGCACACAAGGGAGAAATCAAAGATGCACACAATGAAGGGTTACATTCCATTTCTTAGAAAAATATTAAAGAAGTATTGCGTGATGAAACTGGTAAAGTAACTGGTGTAAAGGTTATCAAAATGGAACTTGGTGAACCAGATGAAAGTGGAAGAAGATCAACGCACGAAGTAGAAGGTAGTGAACATATCATTCCATGTGACCTTGTTGTTGCGGCAATTGGACAAAAAAAGTAGACTTTAGTGTTCTGGATGAAAAAGCTGAATTTGACTTCTGGTCAACATCAGAGTACAATAGGAAATGTACTAATAACAGGGGATGCCTATTTAGGGTCCTCAATCTATCGCGACCGCAATTAAAGACGGGCGAGAAGTTGCGAAAGAAGTACATGAATCGTTTAAAGAAACAGAAAGATAGAGGGAATGATATGGATAAATATCGTATTGGAATTAATATGTTGGTAGCTGCCGCAATCCTTAGAGCACTTATATTATGTACACCGCTAGGTTGGTTAGCGATTATTAGATTGTTCTTAAACATCGCATGTTTAGTAATAGTGATTGGTGGTCTATGGTACTTATACCAAGCAACTGGGGACAAAAAGATAACAAACGGTTTGATTTACACAGTACTTGCGATGGTAGCTTATCGTGTTGTGTTAGGAATCATCCACAGTATTTTAGGTGGTATTATCACACTTGTGATTGTGGTATGTGCTCTATGTTACTTACGTGTATATAAGTACGAAGAAATCCTAAAATTTGTGAAAACAATAAAGAAATAGCGTAGAATCTTTCGGTTCTACGCTAATTTTTATTTGATAAAAAGTACTAATGTAACCTTGAATAAAGATCCATAGGGACGATGAGTGGGATGACATAGGAGATATATAGTCGTGTCCATGTAGGGAACTTGATTCCTTTTTCCCTCGTTGGCTTCTTGAATAAAGTTTTTGAAGCCCCAACCGTATTTGCTGGTACAGAATAATAGGAAAATTAAAGATCCAAGTGGTAGTAAGTTATTGCTAACGATGAAGTCCTCTAAGTCCATAATATTTGAGCCTGCACCTAACGGTGTGATGTTCTGTAATAGGTTAAAGCCTAGAATACATGGTAGTGATAGTACGATAATAACGACCGCATTGATGAGTGCTGACTTCTTTACGGATACCTTTTGTTAGATCTGAACTAAATCCAATCATATTTTTGGAAGATAGCAATGACAGTAGAGAGTACCGCAAATGCCATGAAGAGGAAGAATAGTGATCCCCATAATTGTCCCAAGAACATGTGGTTAAATATATTTGGTAATGTCACAAATATAAGTTTTGGTCCTTGTGATGGTTCTACACAAATGCGAAACATGCTGGGAAGATAATGAAGCCTGCCATGATTGCCACAAGTGTATCGAGTCCTAGTACATGTAGTGCTTCACCAGTGAGTGCGTGTTTTTATCGATATAACTGCCGAAAATCGTCATTGCGCCAATACCGATACTGAGTGTAAAGAAGGATTGTCCTAGTGCTGCGAAGATAACTTTACCAATACCAACTTCTTGAATGGCTGCTAGGTTTTGGTTTGAGGTAGAACTCTAGTCCTGCTTGTCCTCCTTTTTAAGAAGATGGAGTTGATTCCTAGTACTACCATCAAGATGAGTAGGGCAACCATCATCTTAGAAGTGATTTTTTTCTACTCCGTTTTGTAGTCCCATAGAGCAGATGCCAAAACAGAGTATGACTGTAATTGCCATGAAGATAAACATTGTGAGTGGTTGGTTCATCAGACTACCGAATTGTTCACTAACTGCAGTTGCGTCTAAACCATTGAAAGTCACCACGTAGTGTTTTGAAGAAGTAAAGTAATAACCAACCTGTTATCGTTGTGTAATACATTGCAAGTAAGTAATTACCACCCATGCCAAACCATTTGTAGATATGCCACTTAGTTCCTTTTTGGTTCTAATTCATTAAAGGCAAGAGCGATACTTTTTTTGGCTAGCTCTACCGACGGCGTATTCCATGATAATAATGGGTAGTCCTAGTAATAATAGACATGCAATATAGATTAGTACAAAGGCTGCACCACCGTATTGTCCAACGATGTACGGAAATCTCCATACGTTGCCTAAGCCGATTGCACAACCTGCGGATAGTAAGATGAAAGCCGAGGCGTGATGAGAGTTTTTCACGTTGCATGATTTATCCCCCTTTTAGTAATGTTCATATCATAACAAATTCTTTTTAAAAAGTTTTATATATAAAATGTAAAAAAATATGAGATATAGTTTTATGAAAATAATTACTATATCTTTTCAAAAAATAAAATTTTAAGTATTTATGCGGCTTTTTCAATCTTTTTCGAAGTTAGCGCTATTTGTTAATACAACGATCACAGTATCTGGATGATTTGCATCTTTGATCTTAGCACGGTCGAAAGTAATTAATTTATCACCAGCATGGATAACATCATCTTGATTTACAAATGCTTCAAAAACCTTCACCATTCATCTGTACCGTATCAACACCAACGTGGATGAGTACTTCTAAACCATCTTTGGATTGTAATCCGATTGCATGTTTTGTAGGGAATAGCATCATGACTGTTCCATCAGATGGAGCGTATACTGTTCCTTCTGTTGGGACAATACCGACGGATTGACCCATTGCTTCACCTGCAAAGACTGGATCTGGAATTTCACTTGCAGGAATGACTTTTTCCTTTTACTGGGGAAAGGACTGTACCTTTTTCTGTTGTGATAATTGGTGCTGCTTGTGGTGTTACTGGAGCAGGAGTGGATGTTGTAGTTGTTTCTGGCTCTTCACCATCATCTTCTTTCCAGAATAAGAATGTTAGTACAAAGGATGTTCCACCTGCTACAAGTAGCAGGATTGTATATGTAAGTGGGTTTGATGCGATAAGGTAACCTGGAATACCAGTTACACCGTTAGCTGTTGCGCCAATGTGGAAGATGGCTCCTACTAATGCACCGACTGCACCACCAACTGCAGCGAATACAAATGGCTTCATCAAGCGTAGGTTGACACCGAAGATTGCTGGTTCTGTAATACCTAAGGATGCAGAGAGTGCGGATGGAATAGCAACTGTCTTACGCTTAGCATTTTTTGTCTTTAGTCCTACTGCTAAGCAGGCACCAAACTGTGCGAAGTTTGCGGCAGACGCAATTGGCATCCATGTGTTTAATGCACCGGTGCTGAGCATGCCTAACTCAATTGTGTTGTACATGTGGTGTAGACCCATGACAACTGTGATTGGGTAAATAGCACCCATTGCTAGAGCACCAAATGGGTTGGCAACTAGTACTGTTGCGGCAGATAATACCCAACTTTCAAGTGTTGCGAAGATTGGTCCAATGACCATGAATGTAGCTAAAGCAGTTACGATTACAGTTGTAAGTGGTGTTACAAATAAGTCGATCATCTCAGGTACAACTTTTGTGTAGCTTGATTTCAATCTTACTCATAACCCATACTGTGATAACAACAGGAATAACATGTCCTTGGTAACCTAACTGATTGACTTGTCCAAGCGTATAGCCAAAGATGTTAATCCCTTTACCAAATAGATACCAAACATTATATCCATTTGCGGCATTCCAACCGTTTGTAAGTGCAGGGTGGACCATCATTAGTCCAATAACTGCACCTAAGAAGATATTCCCACCAAATACATGTGCTGCAGATACCGCAACAAGTACTGGTAAGAATGCAAAGGATGTATTAGAAGCCATGTCTAAGAACGCATACCAGTCTGTCGAGGCAAAGGAAGGAATTGCCTTACCTAAAAGCTTCTACAAGCCCCATCATTAAACCGGCAGCTACGATAGCTGGTAGGATAGAGTACGAATACATCGCCGAGTGTTTTGATTAATTGTTTCCACCATGGCATCTGCGAAGCTGCCGCAGCTTTTACATCTTCTTTACTGCCACCGGTCACTCCGCTGATTGCAATAAATTCATCGTAAACTTTATTCACAGTACCGGTACCGATAATAATCTGTAATTGTCCACTAGAATTAAATACCCCTTGAACACCCTGTACGTTTTTCTAATGTCTTTACGTCAACTTTACTGTTATCCGCAATGACGAGACGTAAGCGTGTAGCACAGTGTGCAGCACTGATAATGTTGTCTTTACCACCAAGTGTCGCAAAGATTTCCTCTGCACATTTTCTATAGTTTAGTTCCATAAATGAGCCCCCTTCTTTTTGTTTCATAGCTCGGTATCATTTTACAATAAAAACGAAAAAGAGAAATAGTTGATTGTTGTAAAATGACACAATGAATATGTTAATACGATAAAGAGAAGCATAAGAATATTTACTCTTATGCTTTATTGTCAATACGATATTGATTTGGTGTGCTACCTGTATGTTTCTTGAAGAATGTATAGAAGTAGTTAGAGTTTTTCAATGCCTAGTTTTGATGAGATTTCTAACGTAGATAAATCAGTTTCAACGAGAAGTTTCTTTGCGAGTTCTACACGACTGACATTGATATATTCTTTCATCGACATTGCATACTGTGATTTGAAAATGCGATTTAAGTACGTTGCGTTATAATCCATCGATAATGCAACGCTATCTGCAGTTAAATCAGTATCACATAAATGTCGGTCAATATAATTCTTTGCGTTAGAAATTAGATCGAGTATCTTTTCTTCTTTCATATTTGCAAGATACTGACTATATGCATGCATGAGATTTAGAATGTAGTGATTAATCTCTTGAATGTCTGTGGTCGTACTCAATTTATTTTCAAACTGATACGTTGGTAAACTTGGAATCGAAGAGATAGAACGGATACGGTCACGTAAGCTAGAGTATAATTTTGTATAGAAAAATTGCAAGGAATTGTAATGCAGGGATTTCATGAGATTAAACCACTCTTGGAAAGCTATCGTAATCTCTTCCTTGCAACCGTGTTCAACTGTATAGAGTAAACGTTGTTCGGTTTCTTGAATTGTAGAGAAGTTTGTCATAAAGTGAGGCATATCAGACTCACGATAGAAGAATTTTTAGTGGAATCGAGAATACGCAAAGAAATATAATTGCGATAATTTTTGATATGAAGTATAGACTTTTGATAGTGGTTTAGCATCACCTAGGAATACTTTGATATGATGTGTTTTTGCGTAATTCGATAGTGCCTCAACGTTTACTTCATTTGTAATAACAGTATAGAGGTTATTGATGGAATGTACTTCTTTTTTTCTCACCGAATAGAGTGAGAATATGATTGTTTGATAAACTATCTAAGATACAAATATAAATATCTTTTGTTGTATCAAAAGTCGAGGGAGTTTCTTAGAAGAGGTAGCTTTTTGGTTTAAGAGCAACTTGGTCAGATAATCCTGTTTTGGCTTTATGGGTCCTTCTTCCATCTTGTGTTGTTGGTCATGAATCCAAAGTGTAACTGCGTTATTAACGGAGTTTTTGAAGAAGACTTCAGTTCAAACTTATCCATAATTTCATAAAGTGGTGTGTAGTAGTACTTATTAATAAAAGTAACCTAGTATCACTATCAAGATAAAGTTGATTACAATAATCTCTAAGAATAAAGGAACATAGGAAGAGAAACAGTTGATGATACTGTTTGATTTTACCTGTTTTGCGATATAGAGATTGTAGTCTGGTTGATATGAGTAGAAGTATACATCATCATCGATAGTCTTAAAGTGACTATCATTATCGGATGTAAAATTTAGGGTTTTCAATTGGAAGATACGCATTTCCTGTAGAACTAAAAATAGGTATCCTGTTCTGGGACATAGATGAATTCTGTCGCATCGGTATCTCGAAATAAGGAACGATTAAAGAGATATGTATCAATATTGACGACCATGGATACATCTGTATCTCGAATACCGGTGAGTGTAATGTATAGACCCAAACTTGATTTGGTAGTTGACGTAACTTTTAATAAATGGTTGTTTTGGGGAAAACGCAGATTGATCATCAAATTGGTCAAAATGAAGATGAACCTGCATTGGTTGTATATACCGTGTTGGATGATTTATTTAAAAAGATAAATCGAATGAATAAATGGATTCGTACTATCTAGCGCATGGAGGGTACGTAGGTACTTTTGCGGCTTGGGTAGGCGAGATATCTGTTGCGTTACGTAGACTGATAGCTTCACTTGAATAGAAGGTATTATAAGCGGCATAACGAACTGTATCCAATGAGTGTGCCATCAGATTTTTAAAAGCTTTCTTGAGTACTTAAGTGATAATCAATCAGACTCTTTTTCTAGAATCGTTAATATTTTTGAGTAAAAGTAGACTGACAAAGATAAAAAAATAACGCGACAATGAGAATTAATCGCTTTGCGTAATCTATCGATACTATTTTGTAGTTTTGTGGATTCATTCATAAATAGGCACTTTTCTTGATATTTAAATATTTGATATTCACATAATATCATAATTTTTAAGTTTTAAATATGTTTGAGTATTCCTACAATATGGTTAGTAAGTGAACTCAGGAGGAAAGAAATCATGAAAAAAATTTTTCTTACTACTTGCGGCATCCGCAATGTTAATTGGATGCACAAATAAACCTGCAACAACTTCCACGACAGCAACTGAAAATACAAACTCAGGTGGAAAGTCAAAAGGTTATGTTGTACTCCTCATTAAAGGAACAACAATTAGAAGCTTTAAAAGAGGGATTTGAAGCTGCTCACCCAGAGTATTCTTTAGACTATTACGCAGCTGGCACATCTAAGGTTGCGACAAAGATTGCAACAGAAAAGCAGTCTGGTCAAATCGCTACTGACTTAGTATGGATTGGTGACCCATCCAACTATGTAACATTTAAGGAACAGGGTATCTTAGAAGCTTATGAATCACCAGAAGCTGCTAATATCGATGAAAAAGTTCAAAGATCCAGAACACTTCTACACAGGCGCACGTCTTGTAGTTATGGGCTTAACAACAAATACAAATACAGTTCCAGAAAATGAAGTTCCAAAGACTTGGAAAGACTTATTAAAGGATGACTTCCAGGGCCAAATCGTTATGACAGACCCAGGTGAATCCGGAACAACATTCTACTTAGTAGCTAGCTTGATGAATAACCCAGAATATGGTGTTGAATTCTTCGAGAAGTTAAAAGGAACACGGAGCTGAATTAGAATCAGGTACAACTTCTACACATACAAAGGTAGCTGCAGCTGCTTATAAGGTAGCTATTGGTGTTGACTACGTTACACAATCTCTAGCAGATAAAGGGTTCTACAATTCGTTTCACATATCCAGAAAAAGACTTAATCGCTGTATCTAGTCCAATTGCATTACTCAAAGACTCACCAAACCCAGAAGGTGGTAAGGCTTTATATGACTACATCCTTTCTAAGGAAGGACAAGAAATTCTTGCGAAGAATGACACAATGCCAATCCGTGGAGATGTTAAGAAGGAAGGCACACTATCATTAGATGAAATTATCGCTCGTGCAATGGTTGCGGATGACAAGGCAATCGCTGAACAGAGTGCAGAAATCTTAGAGAAGTTCGACAAGATTTTCAAATAAACAACTAGGAGAAAACCATGGCAAAAGTACAATTTAATGATGTATCTTTTAGCTATGGAGACAAAAAGATTATCCAAAAACCTATCATTAGAAGTAAATGATGGCGAAATTATGGGTGTAATTGGACCCTCCGGGTGCGGTAAAACTACATTGATTAGACTTCTCTGTGGTTTTTATCAAGCCTGAAACAGGGTCCATTTTTATTGGAGAAACTTGTGTCTTCGATGCTAAAAAGAGAATTAATATCCCACCAGAGAGAAGAAATATTGGTGTTGTATTCCAAGACTATGCGGTATGGCCACATTTAACAGTATTGGAAAATGTAAAGTATCCATTAAAGAAGAAGAGAATGGATAAGAAACAAATGCAGGAAATCGCAATGAATGCACTCAAACAGGTACAGATGGAAGGCTATGCTAACCACTTACCATCACAGTTGTCCGGTGGACAACAACAACGTGTAGCGATTGCTCGTGCACTTGTATCATCAAAAAGAATTAATTGTGTTAGATGAGCCTATCACAAACTTAGACTTGAAACTACGTCAAGAGATGTTGAAGGAAATTCGTGAGATTCAAAAGACAATTGGAACAACAATCGTTTATATCTCACATGACCAAGAAGCTTCTTTAGAGTTATGCGATCGTCTTGCGATTATGGATCAACAGGGTAACATTCGTCAGTTAGGTAACGACTACGATATCGTTATGAAGCCTAAGGATCGTTATATCTTTGAATTCGTAGGGATTTCTAATTTCGTAGATGTTGTTACGAAGGAAGATGGCATCTATATTAATGCGGAAAAATGGATTAGTGAAGTTAGATGAAAAAGTCTGCACTCGAAAAATCCAACAAAAGGCATATCAATTAGCATTTAGACCAATGGATGCAGTATTTGATAATGAAAGTCCTATCAAGGGGTAAAGGTAATTACAGAAACTTTCCTAGGAAATATTACAAACTACTTTATTCAATTGGGTGATAAACAAATCCGTCTTCAACAATCTGCTTTAGATGTAATGAAGTACGGCAAGGCAAAGGAAGGCCAAGAAGTTGGCTTGAAGTTTGTTCGTAAGTTCTATTATGAAAAGGAGGAGGCATAATGTTTAAGCGTAAAACATTAAATAATGATTTAGCTGCGCTAGATGGTCGTAAGTTTTCTTTAGATAAAATTATGATTATCGCAAGCTTTATCATTCTTGCGATTATTGCAATCGTTCCGGTTGCCTCCATTATCGTGAATGCTTTATTCGTGGATGGAAAACTAGCATTAGATAGCTTCTTCAAAGTTCTATTGAATAAAGAAAAACATCGGTGCGATGTGGAATACAATTACCATTGCATTTTTGGGTAACAATTTTTCGGTACTATCATGGGCTTGTTCTATGCATGGTTACTTGGACGTAGTGATATTCCAATGAAGGGATTCATGCGTGCATTGTTTAGTATTCCATACATGTTCCCTCCATTCTTTGGGGCCATGGCTTGGGACTTATTGTTATCAGGAAGAGGTGGATATTTAAATAACTGGTTAATGACTACCTTCCACTTAACGAAGGCACCTATTAACATCAACTCTATCTGGGGAATTATCTTCGTTGAAGTTTCTTACTACTTCCCATTTGTATTCATGCAGGTAGTAAGTGCATTAGAAAGAATGGACCCAACACTTGAAGAATCTGCACGTATTGCTGGTGCTTCACAGGGATATGTCATTCGTAAGATTACATTGCCACTTGTTAAGCCTGCAATTTCATCTGGTGCACTCTTGATTATGATTTCATCATTATCACACTTCGGTGTTCCTTCTATCTTAGGATTCTCACAGAACATCTACACATTACCAACACGTATCTTCCAGCTCATTAACCGTGCGGCTGGTGACTTCCAGGGTATTCGTGAAGCGACAATTCTATCAATCTTATTGGTTGTTGTTGTATCTGTAGCTCTTGTATTACAGAAGGCTATCTTGAAGTCTGGAAGCTATGACATCATCAAGGGTAAGAGTATGCGTCCAACTGTAATTAAATTACGTTCCGCTAAGATTCCTCTCTTGATTATCTCTATCGTGACATTAGTTATCATCGTAGTTGTACCATTAGGAATGATCTTCTTAGTTGGTCTATTGAAGTCTTACGGTCTACCACTTGTACCAAGTAACTTCGACTTCAGCAACTACACAAATATCTTATTCAACAACAAGATGGTTCGTGATGGTGTTTCAACTCCTTGATCCTAGCAGTAAGCTCAGGTATCTTTGCAATGTTACTAGGTGTAATGATTGCGTATGTAATCATCAAGATCAAGCCAAAGGGAAAAGGTGCTTTGGAATTCTTAGCTACACTTCCATACTCTTTACCAGGTACAGTACTTGCAATCGGTGTCATTCTTGCATGGTCTGGTAAGATTTTAAATATCAACCTATATAACACACTATGGATTATCTTCATTGCATATATTGCACGTTACTTGTCGTTCTCAATGAACGCAGCTTCCGCTGCCTTAAGACAGGTACACCCATCATTGGAAGAGGCTTCACGTTCTTGCGGTGCTTCTCATACAGAATCCCTCAAGGATATTACACTTCCACTCATTCGCCCTGCGATGTTATCAGGGTTTCTTCCTAATCTTCTTGCCAGCAATGCGTGAATTAACAACAAGTTCACTCTTGTATGGACCATATACAAGAACATTGGGTGTTGCCATCTACATGTTACGTAGTGATGGATATATTACACAGGCTTCAGCACTTGCAACTCTAACAATCCTATTAATCGTTGTTGTGAACTGGATTATCAACTTTATTACTAAAGAAAGAAAGGGCGTATAAATATGAATCAGATAGAATTAATTAATGTTAGAAAAGATTATACGACAAAAAAACTTTAGGTACAGTCACAGCAGTAAATAACTTCAACCTAACAATCAAAAAGGGCGAATGTTTCTCATTCTTAGGTCCTTCTGGATGTGGTAAGACAACGACATTACGTATGCTTGCAGGTTTTGAAGATTTAAGCGAAGGTGAAATCCGTTTAGAGGGGAAAGTTGTATCCAACAAGGCGAAGAACTATACGTTCCACCTGAACACCGTAACTTAGGAATGGTGTTCCAGGCATTCGCTATGTACACTTAAACGTATTTGATAACGTTGCCTTCCCATTACAGGTTCAAAAAGCGTCCAAAGGCAGAGATTGAAGAACGTGTAAATCTTGCGCTAAAACAGACGAACTTATTAGACCAAGCAAAGGTATTCCCATCTGATTTATCCGGTGGTGAACAGCAGAGAAATTGCGTTAGCACGTTCTATTGTTGTTAACCCAGGTATCTTATTATTAGATGAACCATTATCTAACCTTGATCCAAAGTTAAGAGAGAGTATGCGTTTTGAAATCAAGCGTCTTCAAAAGGAATACAACTTCACTATCGTATTCGTAACGCATGACCAATCAGAAGCCTTAGCGTTATCTGATCGTCTACTTGTTATGAACAAAGGGTGAAATCATCCAAATCGGTACTCCACAAGAACTCTATAACAAGCCAGTAAATTTATTCGTACATAATTTCTTAGGAGAATCTAATTTTACAAAGGTTGAATATAGAGATGGTAAGGTGTATGCCGAAGGTGATACAACACAACCATTACCATGTACAATTCAACACATGGATCAGGCTGTAAAGCTTGCAACAAGACCAGAGTGAGATTGAAATCAATCATGACTCGGGAATCAAGACAAAAGATCACAAAGCGTATTATCTTATCTGAATATACAGAATACTATGTAAGTTTAGGTACACAGGAATTAAAAGATTCAGGCACCACACCATCAAGTATTGGCAGTGGGTGATGAATGTTATATTCGTCTGGTAAATCCTGTATATTATGATGCAGAAGAGCGTAATTTAACACACACTGAATAAACATAAAAAAGGGTGATTCACTCCTTTTTGTTGTGTTATCGACTAATATTTAATGCAAGTGCACCGTATATACCAGCTTTTATTGCCAAGCTTTGCTTGGTGAATTTTATACGCCATCAAAAGCCTGGGATTACATATTTTTGATATGCTTTCTTAATGTTGTTAAATACATATTCTTGTTCAAGAATGCCACCGCCAAGAATGAATAGTGGTACGTTATATACGTGTGTTAAAGAACATAACCCAATCGCAATCTATTTCAATCCAAGCATCTAAAATCACTTTAATTTCAGGATTATTTAAGTGTTCAAATAAGATTCTTCCATTTGTAATGCATGGATTAACTTGTTGTGCATTTTGAATGAGTGCGGTTGTGGATGCTAGTGATTCGTAGCTACCATCCCATGGTTTACTAACTTTTGATGATTGCAATATCATGCCGCCTAACATTACACCTGCAGATTTACCTGCACCATAGTATGGTTGACCATTTAGATATACGCCTCCACCAATACCAGTGCCATAGGTTAGGGCAGATGAAATCTTTATAGCCTTTGCCTGCGCCGTATTGGTTTTCACCACGAGCAGCGGCGTATACATCATTTTCAACTGTGACTTTGACGTTGAATTCCTCTTCGAATATCTTCTTTACTTGCATGCCTGTATAACCTGGCATGTTTTCATTTGCATAGTGGATAGAACCATCATTGTTATTGACTTGTCCACAGGTGCTAATACCGATGCCATCGCAGGGCATGTATTGTTTAATAAATGTGATACAGCGATCAATGACATCTTTTGCGCCTTGCTTGGCTAATGTTGGAATTTCTGCTTCTTGGACAAGTACTTCATCTTCGAAAATACCAACTTTGATGTTTTGTGCCGCCAATATCTAGAGTAACAATCTTACGCATCAAGGGCCGCCTTGAACTTCTTGGTAATTTCAGGTGGTCTAGTGATTGCGGAACCTACAACAACTGCATGTACACCGATATCCATTGCATGACGGCATTGTTCTGGGGTAGAGATATTTCCTTCTGCGATTACAGGTTTACCACACTGTTCTACCAGTGTCTTAATCATTCTGTATGGAGGTAAACTGCATCCCTTTGTATATTCTGTATAACCAGCCATTGTTGTGCCAATTAAGTCAAAGCCAATTTCAGCTGCATGCATGCCTTCTTCTATGTTAGAACAATCTGCCATGAATAACTGGTCAGGATATTTTTCACGTACTGCTTTGAAGAAGGTATCAAGGTCTAATTAGCGGGACGTGTACGTTTTGTGGCATCCATTGCGATGACTTCAACCCCAATTTCTACTAACGCATCGACTTCTTTCATTGTTGGTGTAATGTATACATCTGGTGCATCTTCATAATCAATCTTGATAATACCGATGACTGGTAAATCTACCGTCTTTTTAATCTCTAGAATATCTTCAACACTATTGGCACGGATTCCTTTAGAACCACCTAAATAAGCCGCATAAGCCATTCTGGACATGATATAACTACTGTGTAATGGTTCGCTAGGTAATGCTTGGCAAGAGACAATCAATTGTCCTTTGATTGCGTCTAAAATTTGTTTATTTTTTTCATTCATATGTTTTTACTCCTGTTGGTTTAATTGTATACACTTCAAAGAGTATTTGACAATCTGTTCTTTTTGGGGCATAACTAAAAACAAATACAAGGATGGGAAATTATGGAAACAAAAATTCAATATGGCTCAAGAGAGCTAAAGGTTTTAAAGACCTACGATACTGTCATTGTCGGTGGAGGTAGTGCAGGTAGTTCTGCAGGTTATACTTCAGCCAAGAATGGCTTTTCTACATTAATCATTGATAAGGCAATTCGTCTTGGTGGTAGTGCCACAAACGCACTTGTAACACCGATGATGCGCTCTTTTACAAATCATCATCAAAAATTTCTATGATTTGGAAAATGAGATGAAGAAAGTATGGCGAAAACACGTGACCAACACGGAACTGCACAAAGATGGTTCTCGGCTGAAGCGATGGCAGATGCGTGGGAAAGTCTTTATACAAGCTGTGGTGGTGAGTTACTTTACGATACGTCTGTCTGTGATGTGATTTTAGAAGATCACAAGATTAAGTATGTTATCGCAAATACGATTGAAAGGCCTAGTTGCAATTGGTGGAAGACAGTTTGTGGATGCTAGTGGTGATGCAGTGCTATCACGCCTATCTGGTGTAGAAGTATTGTGTGGCGATGAAGAGGGAAATAATCAGATTACTTCGCTACGTTTTGAAGTAGGCGGTATTGATATTGAGAAATATCGTGAATATGTATTCTCACTGAATGATACCTACAGTATTCATCGTATTAAGGGTGATCAGTTTGAATCAGCGATGGTAGCTGGTAAGAACTTTTGCGATGGAACCACTATTCCGTAAAGGGTGTAGAAGCAGGTATTCTTATTCCACAGGATTTACATTATTTCCAAAAACTTTACAATTCCTGATAAGACCGGCGTCATGTCATTTTAACTGTCCACACTTAGTGAATTTAAAGAATAATACGCATGCGCTAGAAAGATCTGCTGCTATCGTATATGGTCATCAGTGCATTCGTCGTCTGGTTCGTTTCTTGAAAGAAATGATGCCTGGATTTTGAGAATTGTTATTTGGTGCAGGTAGCCAACATGTTGGGTGTACGTGAATCATGGCAAATCGTAGGTAAGCTTTTGATGCATGAAGAAGACTATCCAAGAAAGGCTAGATACGAAGATGCAGTTGCGCGTGGTGACTGGTACATCGATGTCCATTCCGCAAATAAGAGTTTGGTACACCAGATTTCTTATCAACCAGGTGATTATTATGAAATTCCATATCGTGCAATGGTTACCAATGAAGTGGAAAAACCTCGTTGTGGCAGGTAGATGTATCTCTACAACATTCTTAATGCAGGCAAGTGTCAGAATTATTCCAACCTGCATTGATATGGGCGAAGCTAGCTGGTATGGCTACAGTATTGGCAAATCAAATGAATATGGCACTCAATGCATTAGATGGAAAAGATATCGCTGAAAAAGTTAGGGTGAATATCACTAATTAAAATCAAGTACTCTCTAGCAAAGAGTACTTTTTAAATGCTAAAAATAGAAAGCGTTTACAAATTTATATTGCAAATATTGAAAGTTAGGTGTATTTTAGAAGTACGATTTATTTCGGAGTCCGAATTAAAGGAGTTTGCATGGGTAAGAAAGGGTTTAAAAGACATTAAAAAAATCAGAATACCAATTTAGTCATGCAACAGATCATGCAAGCAAGGAGTATCTCACGTATTGAACTTGCACAGGAAACTGGCTTATCACCAAGTACAGTCAGTTCAATTGTTGGAGACTTGCTAGAGCAAAGGTATCATTGTAGAAACTGGTACACAGACAGTTGAAAAGGGTAGAAGTCGTAAAAGATTTATCTATCGCAGCAGAATTTTGGAAGTGTTGCGGTATTTGAAATCAGTCGACGTTCAGTATTCTTCTGTTTATTCGATATGTGTTTGGAAACTCTTGTCTCAACATGCATTGCGAAACAAAGAGTAACAGGGTAATGACTTGTTTGAATTGTTGGTAGAAACTGTAAAGATACATGCAGACCAAAACATACGTGGGATTGGTTTGTTACTGCATGATGATGTACAGCCTAGTGACTTAAATACGATTTACGATACAGGATATGCATCAGCAACAATCAGTTTACAGGGAGCACTTAACAGCCAATTACACATTCCTGTTAGTGAAGAGACATGTAGCAGTTTACGATTACCAATGCATTCAATGAAGAAACGCTGCATGAAAAAGTAAACTGTGCACACGTGATGGTAGGCGAGAAAGTATTTACAACTGTTACGATTGATGGACAGAAAGTTCCGCTACGCTCAGAATTCTGTAAAGAACTACTCTCAGAAAACACAGGTACAAAGGAAGTTAGTCAGTTATTGAACACGTTATGTACGATGTTTGATATCAAAAAATCTTTATGATGGGTACAGATTTTCAGTTCTATCAAAAACTAAAACTTCAGAATAAAGATGTGGAACTCATACAGGTTCACACAGAAGAAACAGATGCTTTATCACCACGTATGGCAGAGAAAGTAAGAAATGAATTGTTATTTATTTAGGAACTAACGACAAATGTCGTGTTCATATAGGAAAGGGGAATTTGAATATGCTTCAAGGTATTTTAATTATTTTAGCCTTCGTTATCATCGCAGCATTGATGATGACAAAAAAGATTCCTACATTACTAGCATTACCTTTAATGGCAGTTGTAATCTGCTTGATTGCTGGTGTTCCAGCAATTGGTGTAAACTGCTGATGGTGTAGCAATCGGATGGTTGCAGGCAGTTCTAGAAGCTGGAACTGTTCGTATGGGCGCAACTATCATGGCAGTTATTTTCGGTTCATGGTTAGGTCAATTAATGAACAAGACAGGTATTACAGAAAATATCATTAAGAAATCCGCCGAATTAGGTGGCGATAAGCCATTAGTCGTAACACTGATTCTATGTGTTGCGGTAGCTTTACTCTTTACAACATTAAGTGGACTTGGCTCCATCATCATGGTTGGTTCTATCGTATTACCAATCTTGATCTCTATCGGTGTCCCTGCTTTATCAGCAGCATCAATCTTCTTAATGTCATTCACAACAGGTTTAACATTCAACATCGCAAACTGGAAGATGTTTGCAGGTATCTTCTCACTTGAAATCGATCAGATTCGTAACTTTGAGATTTACCTCATGATTGCTACAGCAGTAGCTACATTAATCTTGATTTTCGTTGAATTCAAGAAAAAAACGGTATCAAGTTTGCATTCTCAGCTCCAGCTAAGCAAGAAGCTAAGACAACACAACTAACTGGTGTTAGAGGTGGACTAGCAATGTTTACACCATTAATCCCAATCGTTCTTGTTGCAGGTCTTAAGGTTCCAGTATGTCCTGCATTCATGGTTGGTATTGCATGGGCATTAATCTTCACATCAACATCTTTTGCAAAAGCAATGAACACACTTACAAAGACATGCTATGACGGTATCACAGATGCTGGTCCAGCAGTGATCTTGATGGTAGGTATCGGTATTCTATACTTAGCAGTTACACCCAATGGTAAAAAGTTCTCAATCCATTCTTATTAGCTGTAACACCTAAGTCTAAGATTGCGTACATCCTATTCTTCTCACTACTTGCGCCTTTAGCACTTTACCGTGGACCAATGAACTTATTCGGTTTAGGGTTCTGGTATTGCAGCGTTAATTATTGGTTTAGGAACATTATCTCCACTAGCAGTTATGGGTGCATTCTTATCTGCTGAACGTATCCAGGGTTGTGGTGACCCAACAAATACACAGAACGTTTGGACAGCAAACTTCTGTGAAGTAGATATCAACAGCATTACACGTAAATTACTACCTTACCTATGGGTAATCGCAGTGTTGGTGTAGTATTATCAGCCGTATTATTTTTTTCAATTAAATAAAAACTGAAGGGTGCTTATTCTTTAAGTACCCTCAGTTATTATAAAATAATTACAAGTTTAACTTGTGTTGATTTTAGATAGTCATATGAGGAGGATATATGAAAGTTCGTATTGGTATTGACGTAGGTGGTACATTTACAGATGCGAGTTTGCAATTAACAACGAAACATATGAGTTGATTGGAACAGTTAAGATTCCTACAACACACTTTTGCACCAGAGGGTGTAGCTGCAGGTATCGTTCAAGTATTACATAAGATTATGGAAGAATATAACATTCAGCCAGATGATGTTGTATTTATTGCCCATGGTACAACCCAGGGCAACAAATGCCTTACTAGAAGGAGACGTTGTTAAGGTAGGTGTTGTAACACTTGGTAAAGGTTTACAAGGTGCAAAATCAAAGAGTGATACAGCAATTGACAATATTGAATTGGCAAAAGGAAAGTATCTCTACTCTGAAAATGAGTTTGTCGATACATCAGATTCATCCAAAGATTGATGAAGCAATTATCGCAACAATCAAATCCTTACAAGAAAAGGGATGTAAGAGTATCGTAGCAGCTGAGGCGTTCTCTGTTGATGATCCTACAAATGAAAAACTTGGTAATCAAACATTGTACAGAACAGAATATTCCATCAACTGCGACAAACGATATCTCCAAAGTTATATAGCTTAAAGATTAGAACACGTACAGCAGTTGTAAACGCTAGTATCATGCCTAAGATGTTAGAAGCTGCCACAATGACGAGATGAATCAATCAAGAAGGCAAACATTAAGAATCCCCTCATGGTTATGCGTTGTGATGGTGGTGTTATGACGGTTGAGGAAGTAAGAAATCGTCCAATCCTAACAATCTTATCAGGACCAGCAGCTGGTGTTGCGGGTGCTTTGATGTATGAAATTAACAGATGGTATCTTCTTTGAAGTCGGTGGAACATCAACTGATATCTCATGCGTAAAAGATGGTAAGGTTATGATCAAGTACGCTGAAGTTGGTGGACATAAGACATATTTAAATTCTCTTGATGTACGTACCGTGAGGTATCGGTGGTGGATCAATGGTGGAAATTAAAGATGGTAAGGCTGTTAATATCGGACCAAAGATCTGCCCATATCGCAAACCTTGAATATGAAGTATATACAGATCCAAGTTTAATTGTTGATCCTGTATTAAAGACAATTCAACCAATGAATGGTGACCCTGAGTATGCATACATTGAATGTAGTAATGGTACAAAGGTATCCTAACAATGGCAGGTGCCGCAAACATTTACAGGTTATGTACATCCAGAAGACTATGCATATGGCAATGTAGAGGCTGCACGTAAAAGCATGGCAACCACTCGCAGATAACATGGAGCTTATCTGTAGAGAAACTGCGAAGAAGGTAATGGCATATGCAGCAGAAAAGAATGGCAAGGTAGTCAAAGATTTAATGCATGACTATCAGATGGATCCACGTACGACATTATTCGTTGGAGGTGGAGGAGGTGCAACTAGCGTTGTACCACATCTAGCCGAAAACAATGAACCACCAGTTCAAGATTGCAAAGAACGCTCCAGTTATCTCAACAATCGGTGTTGCACTAGCGATGGTTCGTGATATGGTAGAACGTTCCGTATCAATCCAACTGAGGAAGATATCATCAGTGTACGTCGTGAAGCAGAACTTAAAAAAGCAATTCAAAACGGTGCATCACCAGATACAGTTGAAGTATCTGTTGAAGTAGATACACAACGTAACATCATTCGTGCAATCGCGGTGAGGTGCTACTGAATTACGTAGTAAAAGATCGTCTTAAGAAACAACTAACAAAGAAGAGTTACTCGATGCAGTTGCAAATAACTTAAATGTTGATAAATCAACATTAGAAATTTCTACAGAAAAATGGCAGTATGTATGCAATACAAGCAATCATTACAGAAAAAGAAACTCTTTGGTCTTGTTAAAGAAGACAACAAAAACCACTACGTTTAATTGATGATGAAGGTGTGATTCGTCTACAGAAGAAGAATGCATGGTCACGTCAATCTTCAGCCGCAAGTTGGCAAGCAGATGTGGATTGGATGATTGAGGAACTAACAGAATATAACGATGGTGGTACAAATCTGCCAAAACCTATATATTGTATTAGAAAGCGTGTTATCGACTTATCTGGTTTACAGAACGCAGAGCAGATAAAGTCAATCGGCGGTGTTGAATTAAGCAGTATCGCTGCTGATACAAAACTGATTGTAATTGCGACAAAGAGAGTTGATGGCTAATATGCGAGGATTTACATATCCTTTCCCAACCAAAGATCTTGCGTATCAAAGAACTCACTTATGATTATTGTTATAACAAGATCAAGGAAGAAGATAAAGGAGCGCATCGTAGATGAGGCTTGGAAAAAGGGTGAGAAAGCCGCAAAGGAAGTATTCGTAAAGTTTAATGGTAGCTATGACTTCCGCAAGATTTGTGCTGAATCAGGACTACAGTTAAATGATAAAAGATACCGACTACGTTGTTGGTAACCAAAAGATACTTTAGTGATTATGTATCCGGAACTAATCAGATTAACCTCTACCTAAAAGTCTATTGCAAAAGTGGGCAGAAGAGAATCAGTTATCTATGGATGATGCAATCAACCTCATCCTTAGCCACGAATATTTCCACTTCATGGAGATAGAATGTGATAGGGCAGCTCAGTAAATCCTACGAAGTGCCAATGTTAGTAATCAGCAAATTCAAGCTAGGTAAAACAGGTATCCATGCATTATCCGAAATCGGAGCACATGGATTTGCCCATCAGTATTATCTTTTAGCAACTAAATAAACATTAAAAGCAGGTACAAATCCTGCTTTTTATTTATAAGTGCATGCATGTTAAATTCTATTATAGAATTAGACTTTTGATATTTATTTGATAGTATTTTGAAGCACTCAATATCAATAATAATTTTACCTTTTCGTAGTTTGATCATTCCTTCTGATTTCATGATATCCAAGTATCTATACAATGATCGAAGGTTTATGTGGAGAAAAGTCTGCTAACTCACTTCTTCTCAATGGACAAATATATGGAATTGAATCACAAGATTTTAGAGTATAGATAGTAACCAACTATATCTTTCTTTTGGGAAAGTACTTTTGTGTTTTCAGCGTGCTCCATTGCATGAGTAGTTACTCTTGCTAAAAATTTTTCAGTATTGTAAAACTTATTTCAAAAGCTAGACGATAGTATTTCATAAAAATTCACTGTTATGAAGTTTTAAAACATAACAGTCTGTTTTTTGCTATAACAAATCCAGTATATTCCTTTTTCTCAGTTAAATATTCAGTAATCCCTAGACAATCAATCGCATTTACTTCATCAATTGTATTATTGATATTCCATTCAATATCATTAAGTACTACACCTTCACCACTTAATAAAAATATAAATATAATCTGCAGGTTGACCTTGCGTTATGATTGTTTTTCCTTTTTATCTGGAAGATATATGTTTCGTGCAGTAATTCTGTTAGTTGGTAAATTGTTTTTTGAGAGTAAGTCGGTTAACGGATTGTTTAAGAAAAATTATATTGAATGCATGTTTTTAAGTTTTTATTTATCATAATTGAAGTTTATCAAAGAGACTGACAACTGTCATTTTCTTTTTATATTTCTTTTCGATACACTGAAGGTACAAGTAAATTTTACGGAATGCTACTAGAGGTGATTACATCCATAGATAAAGATTAGGAGGATATATGACTATGGAAACAACAAAAAGTATTCTATTAAAGACGATTTTTACAATGCAGGCAATTCTTATCATTCCAGTATGTGTTGCTGTCAATTTTGTGGGTGGACAACTTGCTGGACTATTAAAGTTACCAATGTATTTAGATACTATTGGAACAATTTTTGCATCATTATTATGCGGTCCATGGGGTTGGTGCTGTAGCTGGTGGTTTAACAAAATGTTGTAACTGGAATAGCAAATCCAACTAATTTTTGCGTTTATCCCAGTAAATATTATTGCAGGTTTAGTAACTGGTTTCTTGGCAAGAAAAAAATATGTTTAACAAGACATGGAAGTGGTTACTATCTATGTTTATTATAGCTTTAGGGTATCTATTATTGTTTCTGCACCAATTGTAGTTCTTGTATACGGTGGAGTAACAGGTGGAGGAACTTCTTTAATTACAGCAGCAGCTTTGGCAGCAGGTGCAAATATTTGGACAGCATTCTTTGGAACAGAAGGTGTTTTTCCAAGTATTAGATAGAATTATCTCATTCTTAATTTGTTGGGCAGTTATTAAAGTGATTCTACTAGAAACCCTAATTAAATTTAGCCTTGGTGAGTTATACATTAAAAGAAATAGCAAATAGTCACCTCTATGTGCTTCCATATTGAAAAGGCAAGTATGGAAAAAGACATTTGTAGAACAAATACAGATTAACAAATCAAAATAAAATCTGTGGCTTACATCCAAAAACAAAAATTAGTCATTTAATATCCTATTCAATCTGCTCATTTATTTTTCATGACACTGAATTTGACTAATTTTAGATATTCGATTCTAGTTATACCATGGTTTTTGTATTGCCTATTTTTGGCATTGCTGAGTGGTATATTAAAAACAATTTTTAAAGATTTAAGGTTATATTTACGGTATCCATGATTGTATTTCTAGTACAGTTATTCTAATACCCGGGCAGGGGCAGAGTTGTGGAGATTCTACTTTTTGAGTATATATCAAGGTGGTTTGAAATCAGCTATCAATCTGACATTCATGATTACTAATATTGCAGGAATATTTTTATGGTATTTCAGACTACAACTAATCAAAGAAATATCCAGAGCTTTAGAAGAATCAGGAATGAATTATAAAGCTGCTTTTGTCTTTACCTCATCACTGAAAATGATAGATGTATTAGGAAAGAATAGTAGGACTATCATGAATGCTCAACAAGCACGTGGCGTTGAAACTGAGGAAACCTATTAGTAAGAGCAAAAAGCATTTTTCCCTTCAATGGTTCCTTTAATCCTTGGAGCAGTTATTAATGCAGATGAAAAAAGCGTTAACTTTAGAAGCAAGAGGATTTAACTATCAATGTAAGAAAACAAGGTTATTTAATTTGAAAATCTGGTTGGGAAAAAGCAGGTAACATTAATCAGTATCAGTATAACAATAATTGTTTTTAGGATGGAGAATTTTTATGGCAGATCATGTAATCGAGTGCAAGAATATTACATATACTTATCCTATTTCAGATGAACCGGCAATCAAAAATTTAAGTCTTAATATCGAAGAGGAAAGTTTTATGGAATAATCGGAAATAATGGTTCTGGAAAATCTACCCTATGCGCAATATTGAGAGGGTTTGCTCCTGCATATTTTAAAGGGAAATTAGATGGTGAAGTGATATTTAATGGGAAAGATATTAGTCAATATGGGTATGAGCTATCTAAAATGATAGGCTATGTTTTCCAAAAATCCATTTACACAAATCAGCGGAATAAAAAGAAAACTGTTTTTGAAGAGATTGCATATGGGCTCGAAAAATTTCGGAACACCAGTAGAAGAAATTGAGAAACGTGTTATTGAGTAATGAAGTTAACTAATACTGAAGAGTTAGCAATGAAAGAATCCGTATGAGCTCTCTGGTGGTCAAATGCAGAGAGTTGCATTAGCGTCAGTAATTGTACTAAATCAGATGTTCTAATTATCGATGAGCCAACAAGCCAACTGGACCCACAAAGGTACTGAGAGTGTTTTTGAAATAATAAGAAAATTAAAGGAACAGAAGAAAACAATTATATTAGTTGAACACAAAAATAGATTTAATTGCGGAATTTACAGATTATGTAATCATTCTTAAAAGATGGCGAGTTCTTAAAGAAGGTGATACAAATTCTGTATTAACTGATATATCGCTATTAGAGCATGGGAATTGCAATTCCACAAGTCACTCAGTTAGCTATTCAATTGAAAGAAAATGGTTTGCCAATCAATTCAATAAGTGTTACTGAAGATAGTTTGGTCGCCATTCTTAAGAATTTACTAGGTGAAAGGGGATAGAAAAATGCAGGACATTAATTTGAAGGATGTAAGCTATTGCTATCCAAATGGATTTTTGCGCAGTTGATAATATCAATATTGAAATTGGGAAAAGGTGAGAATGTTGTTATTGTTGGCTCAAAATGGTGCTGGCAAAAACTACAACAGTAAAAAAATGATGAATGGGTTATTAAAACCCTCGTCTGGAAAATGTGCTGGTTGGAAATAAAAAAATACTAAGGATTATACAACTGCACAGATTTCCCGTCATGTTGGATATGTATTTCAGAATCGGATGACCAGATTTTTCACTCCACAGTCGAATTAGAAATAAGATATGGTCCCACAACAATGGGATTATCAAAGGAGATTGAAAATCAGAGGGTTGAAGAGCATTACGGATGATCGGGTCTAACTAAGCATCGAGATGAAAACCCATATAATCTACCACTATCTATACGTAAATTTGTTACAATTGCTGCAATTATAGCAATGGATACAGATATGATGATATTTGACGAGACCTACAGCAGGACAAAGATTTAGAAGGGACACAGCAGTTAATTAAAGTAATCAATACTTTACATGAAGAGGGAAAGACATTGATTACTATTTCCCATGATATGGAGTTTGCAGCTAATAATTTTGAAAAAATAATAGTAATGGCTAATAAAAAAGTGGTTAAGATTGGAAAGCCAGAAGATATATTCTACGATTTTACAACCTTAAATCAAGCAATGCTTAAGCAACCATATGTATGTAGAATAGTTTCAAAACTAGGGTGTAGAGTCTAAAGCAATTAGTCTAAATGATGCAACACAAGCTATCTTAGAGAGATGGAAGAAGAATGCAAAAATAGAAGATTTATTTTTGGGTTTGTTGCATTTTGATTATATTTTTGACTGGGGCTGCTTGTTGTCGTCGGTAGTGGATTATCACATTTGCCGATAAGTTTGGAACTGATATTAAAAACAATAGTAATTTTTGGGTTCCTTATATTCACTAGGGAGGGTAAGTACTGTATATTTGACAGGAAAACTTGTAGAGAGATAGGGCCACTTAAAGTCACAATATTGGGAATATGGTTAATGGGAATTTATTTGACTGGTATTGCATATACACATTCGTTTTTATTGTGCACTCGTGTTTGCCTATATAGGTGGAGTAGGTATGGGAGCTCAAGATACTGTATGTCCGTTATTTTTAAGCGTAGCTTTTCAGATAATTACGCAGGATCATTGAGTGCTGGTCAGAGGATTATTTGGTTTAGGAGGATTTATTACACCTTTTTAACGGGTGTTATGTTAATGAATAAACTACCATTCTATTTTGCATATTATATGTTACTTATTTTTGCAGTAATTATATTTATTTTTGTTTTATATCAGATAATTAATACAATATTTGATCAAAAATAGAAATTTAACAGTTTCTGAAGAGCACAAATTAAACCATTATATACAAAAGAATAAAGTTATAGCTTTTTGCTGCTATATTGTTGGCTGCTGCAACATATAGTACTACTGTAAATACAGTTGGGCTTTATACAACTACATTTGCAGAATATCAAGGGTTTACAAGTGCAAATGCAGTATTTTTACTAACTGTATATAACATTGGCTCGGTTATAGGTTCCTTGATATTCATATTGATTTTAAAGAGAGTTTCTGCAGTTAATGTTTTTAATTGTAAATAATATTTTATCAATTGCTATTTTTGCGGTTTTAGAGTGTCTAAAAGATCCAGCAATTTATTTTATCTCTCTTTTCTCTGGGATTTTGCTAGGTGTACTCTTTAGTTTAATCGTGGAAATTACAACAAGAATAGGATACGAACATATAAAGTGTTGCAGGTGCATACAGTAGCAGTGCAGGCAGTTTTTCAGATATGCTCACTCAATTGTTACAGGACTTATTGTTGGAATATTTGGTGTTGCATCAATTTACAGGTATGCATTCATCACAATAATTATTACAACTATATTAGCTATCATAGTTCGAATATATACATATGAAAGTGGAGGTACTATGTCGAATTCAAAGTAAAAGAAGTGTTAAATGAAAAGGTCAACAATACCATATTTGTGTAGAAAAAGGGCAGATAGGAAAAATATGTTCTTCTTCGAGGAGATCCAGGTAGAACAGACCTGATTTGCAAGATTTTTAGATAATCCTAAGCTGGTCACGCATATAATCGAGAACATAAAACATGGACTGGATACTTAGATGGAGAAAGTAGTATCTGTTACAAGTACAGGAATGGGTGGTCCATCGGCAGCAATTTGCTGGAAGAGTTAATACATGCCGGTGCTGAAACATTTATCCGTGTTGGTACATGGAAGAATTTGTGAAGAAAGTTATAACAAAAAATATGAAGGTGTTGTGATTACTGGTGCAATTCGTCATGAAGGGACAACAGTTCAGTATATACCATTGAGATATCCCGCAATGGCTGATCGACATGTCACAGAAGCTTTGGTTCAATCAGCAGAAGAACAGGGATTTTGCTTTGCAGAAGGTGTAGCACAATGCAAAGATTCATTTATGGACAACATGATCCTGATAGTATGCCAAATGGATTTATGCTGAAATCATATGTGGGAAGCATGGGAAAAAGCAGGTGTAATGGCTCAGAAATGGAAAGCGCAACAGTGTTTGTGTTTCTGCAATACGTGGGAAGAGCGGAGGCGCATTAATGGCTTATGAGCATATGAATGAAAAATACAATTAAGACAGCAATAGGAGCAATATTGATCAAGTCAGATAGAATACAAAAGCGAGAAATAGCATTATGAAACAGAAAATTATTATTGATACAGATTGTGGTTCGGACGATGCGATGAGCTATAGCCATGGCAATGAATGATACTAAGTATGAAGTGATTATGTTTTCTACTGTTGCAGGAAATGTAACATTGGATCAAGCAACTGATAATACGTTGCTCACATTAGAAAAAGTCAATACATACTTTCACCAGTATATAAAGGCTGTGCGACGATGCTGAATAAACAGTTGTTTTATGCATACATGAGACGCATGGGAATGATGGGATGGGCGATTATGGATATAAGCCTACATATCTAAAGTGTAATAGAAAATGGAATTTTTGAAAATGCTTGAGTTTTTGGAAGAGAACCAAATAAAACAATTGATATTATTGCTTTGGGACCTTTAACCAATATAGCGGTTGCTTTCAAACTAAATCCAGACTCCATGAGATCGTGCAGAAATATATATGTTATGGGAACATCAGGACTAGGTGTTGGAAATGTTTCTCCGGTAGCAGAATTTAATGTGTGGCAAGATCCTGAAGCTGCTAAAAGCAGTTGTAGAAGCAGGATTCCCAAATTTGTATTTTATCGGATGGGATGCATGTTTTAGATGATAACATGCTGAATAAAGATGATATTGAGATTTATACTAGTGGTGATCTAGGAGATTTGTAATTGAAATCAATAGAAAACTATTAGAAATTAATTACGGACGTTTTTCAGGAAAATTCTTAGATATGGCAGATCCTGCGGCAATGGCAGCAGCGTTACACCCTAGTGTATTGATAAGTGCAAAAAATATTACTGTGAAGTAGATACATCAAAGGGGCCGAGTGAAGGTGGTGTCCTGATTGATGTAAATGAATTTTCAGGTAAAGAGCCAAATGCATATATAATAAGTCATTTTGATTCCAAGCAGTATAAGAATTACCTGTTTAAAACATTATGTAAATAAAGGATATATACAAATTATTTCTAAATTTAGAAAGTTAAATTTTAGAAAATAATATTCTTAACCATCTATACAAGAAACAAAGTTGCAATTATATTGTTGCAACTTTTTGTAATTTAATAAACATGCAAAAATAGCATTAAATAGTATTAAGGAGAACAGTATATGGAACTATCAAAAGTAACAATGATATTACGTGGATATAATGTAGAACAAGTAAGAAAAAGTTGTGAAGTATTATTACATGCAAAAATATGTAAGAAATATGGAAATAACTTTTAAATACTGATAATGCATAGAAATTATTCGAATAATATCAGATAATTTCAAGGAAAGTTAAATATAGGGGCTGGAACAGTCCAAACTTATGATGAACTTAAAAAGCAGTAGATGCAGGTGCAAAATTTGTTCTTTCGCTAAGACGGATCAGGGACATGCTTGCATATTGTAAGGAAAGGGGTATAGTCAGTGTGCGAGGTCATTTACGCCTTCTGAAATTGGTGACCAGTTTGCGATGGGGGCGGACATTGTTAAAAATTTTTCCAGCTAACGAACTAAGTTTGAAGTATGCAAAAGAAAGTTTGTGAGCCAATGGGAGATCTTAAATTAATGGCTGTTGGTGGAATCAATAGAGGAAATGTAAGGGAAGCTTTAGATTCTGGATATAAATATGTTGGTACTGCAGGAGGCTATTTCCTAAAGAACAAATGTACAGATGGATAAAGAGAAGATGCTTATTAGTCTGAAGGAGTTTGAAGCTGAACTAGATTAAGGAGGCCATGAAGGATATACAGAAAAGAAGAAAATTAATAATCGACTTGCTGATTAATGCAGAAGATTACTTAACAGTAAAGAAAGATATCATCTCTTTTAGGTGTATCTGAAGAAGCAGGTACATAATGATTTGGATTATCTACAGGACAAGTATGAAATTATTAAGAAAAGTGGAGTAGGTATTAGGTTAGTATCAAATAATAATCTAATCGATACAGAAATAACTTTAGATGGTAGACGGTTAGATATTATAAAAAGAATTAATCTTAGAAGGAAGAACAGTCACGATAAATGAGCATAAAGAACAGTATTATGTATCTAAAAGTTCAATATTAAATGATTTAAGATGGATAAGGAATAATTTTCTAAAATCTTATAATGCAAATCTTTTTAGTTCTGAAAAAGTACGAAAGTTATTTGCTCTGAAAACGAAAAGAATTAAAAATATTGGTTTTCGTATAGTAATTTGCGATTAACTTAGATCAAACAATATTTCAAAAAGAGAATTATAAGAAAGTTTTCTTTTGATCTATCCTAGAAAATATTTGTGAAAACATGCTGGCATGTTATTGAATTGTTTAGAAATGAGCAATTTTCACAGAAAGCGAGTATTACTTACAAAATGTCTATGAGATTTCTACTTGCACTAATCTTTAGATTGCAAGTGGAAATCACCTAAGTCGAAAATAAAAATGGATTGCATACTATGCAGAGTTATGGAACTGACAAATTATCTTCTGGCTCGCGATGTCTATAATTTAATAAATGAAAAATTTAGATACTAAGAGTGAAACCTACTGAAGAGGATGTCTTATACCTATCGATGCTATTACGAGCAAATAAAATTCGTTTTTGAAATCGACAAATGGGATGAGATGATTATTCTAAGCAATTTGCATCTAGTCTGATTGATAAAATGTCGGAAGTTCTAGGGATAGATTTAACTGGTAATTTGCAATTGGTTGAAATGAGTTTGTTGCATTGTAATGCAATGTTCGAAAGAATCAAAAATAAAGTTAAACTAGAAAATCCAATGCTACAAATTATTAAGCGAGAATACCAAGCAATGTTTGAGTTGGTATGGTTAATGATTGATGCAATAGATCATGATGTTTCAAAAATATTAGTGAAGATGAAATAGGTTTTTAATGCTATATTTCCAGAATGAAATGGAAAAGAACAAGAAAAGTGATAATTGTTGTTTGTCCGAATGGGATAGTCGCATCTAATCTTATTGCATCTAAGATAAGAAATTTCTTCCACCTATGGATATTATCAGTAACATCCATTGACAAAATTTCAAAAATGATATTTCAGGGTATTCATTTATCGTTTCGACTACCGCATAGATGAACAGGTAATTCCTGTTATTCAAGTTTCAATGCTATTAACAATTCAAGATATTAATAATATCAAAGATATGTATGAGGGCATTAGTGAATATAAAAGCATTAATACAATTGTTAGTCAATTAAAAACTAAATATTTGTCCGAGAGGAGATATATTTTTGGAGTAACAAACCTCTAACTAGGGAAAAATGTAATTCATGAGGTATGCAAAAATTATTAGCTAGTGGAAAAGTAAAAATGGTTTTTTGCGAATCGGTTCTTAATCGAGAAGATATCTTCTACAAGTATATCAACAGTGGTGCAATTCCACATGCATCTTGTAAATATATAAATGAGACATGTTTTTGCATTATATGTAAGTAGTAAACCTATTGATTGGGAGATTACTCAGTAAAAGTGATTATTTTCTTTTGCTTTAGCAGGCCGGATATACCCTAACTCAAGGAGAATTCTTACAGAGGCATTTAATTTTATTAGAGAACAAAATATTTGTTGATACATTAGCAAATGTGAGTTCAAGGGACAAATTAATAGATTTGATATATTTTGGAGGATGATTGATGAGAAATTAATTTTTACAGAGTTGGAGTATACAGAAAACATCTTTACTCAATTTCTGTTATAAGAAATTAAAGAGTTGGATTATATATCGGATATTTCAGAATTTGCGGATGGAAATAGAGAAGAGATTATGCCAACATCCGTTGGTTTTGGAGTATGATTCCTCATGGTAGATGTACAGCTGTTAAACGGCCCATTCATTGTATTCATTAAATCTAGTGAGCCATTTTTGGAATAGTGATGATTCTGAAAAGTCTGATTTAATCTTCATAGTGATTGTTACCTGAGGGAGACAATGCAGGCAATATGCACTTGCTCTTTCCTCCATTAGTAGAAGCTGATGCATGATGAGTTAGGGATGCTCTAAAGAAATGGGTATAGATAAGGAAGTATATCAATTATTAGTAAATTGATCAAACAATAACGGGAGGATGTAACAAATGAAAAATTATTGGTATTACAGCATGTCCAACAGGGATTGCGCACACATACATGGCGCAAAGAGTGCTTGGAAAAAGAAATTAAAAGAGGCATCGATGTAAAATAGAAACACAAGGTGGCCTTGGAATTGAAAATGAATTAACAGAGGATGATGTAGCTTCAGCTGATGTTGTTATTCTTGCAGTTAGTGTAGTAATTGAAGGTGAGGAAAGATTTGAAGGAAAGAAGATTATCAACACAGATGTAAACGAGGCAATTTTCAAATACCGCAGGTTTGATAGACCGTGCAGTTGAACTAGCGAAGGGTAATATAACAGGTAATAAAAGATGTTCAAAAGGCATTACTAAGTGGCGTATCATTCTATGATGCCAATCGTTGTGGCTGAGGGTGTTATACTGGTCACTGTATCGTTGCTAGAGCAGAACCATGCGCTAAAGGGCTTTGTTCCAGCAAATGATATATTAAAATTTTTAAATACTCTAGGTAAAGCGGGAAATGGCAATGATGATTCCGGTTTCTCGGCCACATTGACATATTCTATTGTGGCAAACCAGAAGCTAACTCAGGCTTTACTAGGTTTCATGGCTAATAATGCCGGTAGCGTAATGCACAGATTAAAACTAGCTTCTTAGACAAATGATTTTTGGGTATCTTAAAGTGGCTATGAAAGTTAAGTGGATGAAGTCGTGGAATGTTGGAAAATCACTCCGCTCAGTGATGCCTATTATCATTATCCCAGTACTTACCGTTTTGGGACTAGGACTAATTTATTATTTTGTAATTGGATACCCAATTGCAATTCTGGTAAATGCATTATTAAAATTTATGACAGGACTATCAACTACAAATGCAATTGGTTTAGCTATATTGATGGTGCAGTTGCTGAGATTGATTTTGGTGGACCAGTGACAAAGACGGTATCTATGTTCACTGGCTTTAATCAATGAAGGCGTATTCTACAAAATGGAATTTTCCGTGTATTAGTAGCAGTTCCTCCTATTGGCATTTTCTTGGCTACTATTCTTTTCAAAAAGAAATTTAATGAAGAGGATAGGGATAATGCAAAAGCTGTTGGCATTATGGGATGCTTAGGAATCACAGAAGGAGCAATTCCTTATGCATTAAAAGATCCAAAGTCTGTATATCCAGCAACAATTATTGGTGGTATTGTTGAGTACAGTCATTAGCTATGTTTGGTAAGTTGAATGCCCAGTGCCACGTGGTGGATTTATTGTCTTGCTAGTTGTTTCAGGACGAATCTTATTTGTAGTTGCTATTTTAGTTGGCTCCTTAGCAACTGCTGCAGTTCTGGATTACTACGTAAGATGCTACAGAAAATACAGAATCAAAATAATTAAAAACTTCTTCACCTAAACTTAGCACGATGCTACCTACTCCAAAAGTATTACTTGAGTAGGTAGTTTTTATATTGTATCGCATATGTAGATATCATCTATACTAAAAGTAAGTTATAGAGGTACTAATGATGGAAAATAAAGAAAAGTATGTTTCAAGAAGCTCTGTGATGAAGTTGAAACTAACACGAAATAAAGTTGCGGACTTATCAGATGGTTTTTCAGTGAGAGCTCGTCTGGAGAAGATTGAAACTGGTAAAGCTTGAAAATTCATCCTGAAGAGTTGTAGAAGCTTTGCGAAAATCTATAGGGATAAAGAGTTATGTAGTACATTCTAGCAACGGAATGCTCCAGTTGGAATCAAGCGCGGAATGAAGGTTGTCAAAGAGAACTATCTCAGATTGTATTGGAGATGCTTGCGACTTTTCAGTCTTTAGATGAAAAGAAAGTAAGATTAATTGAAATGACAGTGGATGGGAAAATTGATGATAAGGAAATCCATGATTTTAAAATTATTCAAGATCAACTGAAACAATGGAAGCAAATCACATCTTTACAGCTTTGGATTGAACATTACGTTGATAAAAACTAGTATTTTGTAATAGTCGCTAAAAAGTAGAGTGGTTTTCAATATTCGAAAAATGAGGAAATAGAATGTTACGAGATATAATTCATATATAAAATAAGGGATGAAATAATGAACATACAGAAGAACCCACAGTTTCATCAGTTTAGTAGAAGTGAAGTTTCATCAGAGAAAATTTAAAGAATAATACTGTGATGGGTTATGTGATTGGAATTATTGTTACACTTTATTTATCGCGTGTGTTGGATTCTACTTTTTCTTGCCAGCAATCAATTTAAAGAGTATTCAATTCTGGGCATTCCTATTAGGAGTTGGTGCAGTATCACCTTATCGTACAGGCACTAGTATTCTCTGTGCGCAAAGAAAAGGAGAATCTTAAGTGGATTGCGCTTGTGGAATGTATTCTCTTTGTATGCATGGTGCTTCAGTAGTAGTACTAGTATGCGCTTTTATTTCATGCGAAAGAATATTCATCCATCTTAAAAAGTAGATGAAGGAAGTACGGAAGATATTCCATCTGTTAGTGGAACAAGCTCCATTGCGTTAATGGATACCGCAAGTGCTGAAAACTCGGTGATCGTAAGATTGGTTCCTTAAGTGATGTTGTTTCACAGTTTAATGTTGGTAGTATATGCAAATTGACTGCCAAAATAGTCCAATCAAGGTAGCACCTTTACAATATGATGGATTCTTTAAATGGTTTGGAAACCATGAAAATGGCATTCCTGGTTATGTAAAAGTAAATCCAGTTACGATGGATGCAGAATATGTTTTCAATGACAAGTAAAGATGAAGTATGTGCCTATGCTTGCACTTCAATGAGAATTTAGAAAGACATATTCGTTTTAATATCCAACAACGATGTTTACAAATCTTCATTTTGAAATTGATGAAGAAGGTAATCTTGGTATATCGCTTCTACTTATACAAATAAGTATTTCTCTTTTGGTGGTAAGAAGATTACAGGTGCTATCTTAGTTAATCAATTGATGCGCTAATGACAGCTTGAGTGAAAGATGTTCCTCGTTGGGCAGATATTATTTACCCGGAAATCTTATCGTGAATCAGTATAACGACTTTTGCATAAATTACACCGTGGATTCTTGAATAGTATGTTTTGGCCAAATTGATTGTAGACAGACTACAACTGTAGAAATTAAGAATGAAGATGGTGATAAGAGTTATCGTACAGACTACGGATATATCGCAAAAGATGGAGATATCTGGATTTATACGGGTGTAACCTCTGTAAACTAGTGATTCTAGTAATATCGTGATTTATCTATGGCAAATGGGACATCCGAGACAAAGTTCATTTTAGCTTCTGGTGCGAATGAAGGTAGTGGTATGCATTCAGCTGAGGTGAAAGTACAAGAGAGGATATCACGCATCTTCCCATCATTAATTAATGTAGATGGTACACCAACATATATTATGGTGTTAAAGGATGATAATGGTTTGGTGAAAATGTATGCTGTGTCAATGTTGAGCAATATAATATGGTTTGTGACAGCATATAACAAAAGGATGCAATCGAACAGTATCGTCGTTTACTAAAGCGTGAAATTAGTACGGAACAAGCAAATCAAAGTAAAATGATGCTGTAGATACTTCTAACTATAAAGAGAAGTGACAGTACGAGGAAACTTGAAAAGATTGATATTGGTGGTAATACATATCTTTTATATCATTGATACAGATCAAAAATATTTATAAAGCAAAAGTACCTGATGTAATCAAGATGATGTCAATATAAATGTTGGTGATAAGATTACAATTAAGACGGATAGTTACATATTATTTATATGAGTAAGAGGCCTCTTACTTTTTATGATACTGAATTTGCATGCATGATTTAAGATTTATTGACTTTGAATCATCCTTTGAGTAATATTTTAGTAGAAATATCAATGGGAAGTTATCATGGTCAGAGCTTTAACTCGTTTTCATTAAATTATACGATTTGTATATGAGACGAGTCGTCGAGAGGATTATGAAAATCAAAAGATATTGAACAATAATACTGCCGTCATTGATGATGATAACGGTAACGAAGTAATTGTGGTTGGAAAAGGTATCTGTTTTCAGCGTAAAGCGGGAGATTCTATTAATAGTGCATTAGTTGAGAAAACGATTCTTTTTATCTTCTAATGATCAATCTTAATCTGCAGAAGGTATTGGTATCTTTGCCACTAAGTGAAATCAATATTGTGGATAGAATAATCAAAACATACGTTTATCTTTGACAAAGAAATTTAGTGATATGTTATATGTTTCTTTGTGTGATCATGTACATTATGCTTTTAAAGAATTATGCGGATGGAGTTTCAGTGCATGATTTATTAAATGAAATATCGCATCATCCAGATATATGAACTTGGGGTACAAGGTATTCAAATAATAAATGAAGAAACTGGGGTAGAACTACCGATTGATGAGGCTGGTTTTATTGCAATGCATATCATCAATTCTGAAACTGAAAATAGTATTGGTACTGCAAATGTTGGAAAGTTACGATCATTATTGATGAAATCTTAAAAATCATATCAGATTACTTCAACGTGGAGATTGATGAAAAGTCATTGGTATATTTAGACTAATTAGTCACTTAAAGTATTTTGCAGGAACATTGTTACACATCATCAATTTGGAGTGATGATAAGAATGAAGCATTGTTGAATATGTTAAAGGAAGCATATAAAGACATACTTATGCGCGATAAACATCAAAGAATTTATACATGCAAAATATGAAGTGGATAGGCAGAAAGTTAACATATTTAATAATTCATATTCGAAAGATCAATATCATGAAAAGGGGGATCAATATGAATAGAATCAAAAGTTAGCATAGTTTTATTTTGGAAAATGTTGGAGGAAAGGAGATGTAGAGTCTGCTGCACACTGCAGTACGATTACGCTTAGAAAGTTAAAAAGATAATTCTAAAGCGAATCGCCAAAATCTAGATAATCATTCAGGTATTATTTCTACTCAGGTTACTGAGGAAAATTACAAGTGATTATTGGAACACAAGTAGGAGATATATGCGAAGAGTTTATTAAACTTGTACATGTGGTAGAAGAAACTCCACAAGAAGAAACAAAGATCACGTTCTAAATCGATTTGCGGCATTAATTACAAAAGAGTGGAGTTCCATCATTAGGGTGTTTTATAAAGCTGTGGTGCGATTATTGCGGGTGTTGAATTTCAATTCTATTATCAGCCAGGGATTTACTACAAGTGGTGATGGGTACTAAACATTCTATTGTCTAACTTGGGTATCGCATGTTTAACATTCTTCCCGGTTATTTTAGGTTATACAAGCATTGCGACTGCGTTTGGTATGGATCCCATCGATCCGCATGATCCTAGGTGCGTTTATGATCGATCCGGCGTGGCCTCAGTCGATTAATGCAGGTGATCCATTGATTTACACCATGTTGCAGGTACACCCCATAGAAATGCCTGTATTTAATACATTCTTAGAATTCCAAATTATTTTCCTGCAACATGGGATATGCTTCACCCGGTTATTCCTATTATGATGGTAAACTTCTGCTTTCTAAGATTGAGAAGACTTTAAAACAAGTACTACCGCGTGTAACAGAGACAGTTTATGGTTCCTTTCTTTACAATTTCCCATTTGCAGGAATCGTAGGTGTGTTATTAGTTGGACCACTCTCAGCATGATCATCCAAAACTTATTGCAAGCTGGATTAAATGGTTGATTTCAACATCTAAAGATTTTGGCATTTGCAGTAGTACATTAATTTATCGACTGTTGGTTATTTTTGGTTTGCATTAGTACCATTAATTACTGCGAATTATGGAATAAGTGGCCCATTAGGAAATTCTCTTAGTGTAGCATCAATCTTCCCTGCAAGCTTTGAAAACAGCAGGTAAGTGGCAGCTTGTCTTGCGGTAGTCCTAAAGAGTAAAGATATTGCGTAAAGAATATAGCTTTTCCCTGCATTTCTTGAGTGCATGTTTCGTAGTAGTGAGCCTTCGAGTTGTGGTGTTAATACCAGTTAAGAGAGACGCTTTGGTCTCAAATATGATTGGTGGATTAGTAGAAATTGGTTTCAATCTTGGCTTTTATCAAATTCCCCCAATGTAGCCGTTGGTATCAAAGGGCGTAACTTAGGTCTTATGTCAGTTTATTAATCCAAAATGTTTCAGCATTGGTGGACTAGTTTAGCAGGATGGCCACGTAGTGCTGCAATGTTAGTAACATTTTTTTTTTTTTGGGGTGTTGGTTTTTTGGTTTTTGGGTTGTGTTTGGTTGTGTGTTTTGGTGTTTGGGTTTTGAGATGATGAGTGAATATTGGGTGGGAAGAATTCCTGGGGTTGTTTGTTTTTGTGTTTTTTTTGGTTTAGCGGGTAGGATGAAGATATGTGAATGCCTTGCTGGTGTAGTTCAATTAGTGAAGATGGAAGATTTGATACAGTTATACCTTAATGGGATTATTACGAGTGGGCGGATAGAAAACAGAAAGAATGCAGAATGGAATTGGACCATCTGCTCAAAAGCTCTAGATTTATTACGCGCTGGTAAAAGTTATGTAGAGTCTGGAAGTATGGACCACTGAATGGTCTCTGCTATGAAGGTGAATCCGCTTGGGATTCTGCATAATTATCATGATATCCAGAGGTTTAGTAGATGACGTTTGTAAAGCTGCCTGTCTTCCAACGCACAATACGTGGCTATTGACGATAGCAAAAGTGAGTGTTATCGCAGCAACTTCCATCAGTTATGCGTTGCGACATGAATATGATGTAGAAGAAATTTGGCTCGCCTAGCGAGAGCACTTGTAATTGTAGAGGGAATGAAACATGGAAACCAACTTCCATCACCATCAGCTATCAAAGAGACTTGATTTAATTCGCCAAGATATTAAGACATTATCTGAGAGAAGAGGTTCTTGAGAAACTTGAGATAGTCTACGGTGTTGGTTTTGAGACCATTGAAACAATTCCGCTGTACTTGCAATGATTATCCCAAGCAAAAGGGAATCCAATGAAGTCTGCTCAATTATCTAGCCAATATTGCTGGAATGGTGACACGATTGGTTCTCATATCCACTCATATCTGCGGCGCATTTCATCCAGAAATTTAATAGTTTGAGATATCAAACACATTGAGGGAAGTCAATGGAATCAATTTAAAAGTATGTAGATGGATTAGAAAGAGTATTCAAATAAACATAAAAGGACTCCAATATGATATTTGAAGTCCTTTTCAATGGTGCGAGATAACAGGAATCAGACCTACCTGCACTCCGGAGGACTAGATCCTCAAATCTAGCGCGTCTGCCAGTTCCGCCATATCCGCGTGCTAGACATGTGTGCAGATAGTAGCAAAGACGATGAAAAGCATAAATGATTAATTGTTTGATTGTGTGTTAACTAACTGGTTTACATAGTATGGAAATTGCTTTTCCCACCATGCGCCAATCGTGGCTAACGTCAGAACCCAGTACTCAACATGAGCCGGGATGTTCTTATATTTGAGTAGTTCTTCTAAGCGATGCGTATCCTCTAACATAGGATGTCCATAGCACCCTGTCCACAACAGATATAAATCTGTTTCTGGCGGTATCAACATATGGATGATCCTTAGTACATTCCGCTGATAAAGTCAGTTTTCGAGAGAATTTTGTGATGATTTTCGTTGCTGCCAAAGGACCGAAAGAAAGAGGTGATGAAGTGCTATATACACCAGATAAAGCAGATACATCCACGCAAATAAGTCTGGCATACAGGAACAAGATATTCACGCGACGATAAGCACCTAGTGAGCATCCAGTTGTATAAACTTTACTCTTTGGCTTCGATATATAGATCACGGAATGAAAGTGGTAATAGTTCTTGTAAATATAATTAAAAATACGCTTCCATGAGCACTGATGCGATCATTGATATTTTCCATTCTGCAGACCTCGTGATTCTCCATCGATGGAGCTCGTCAACATAGTACCAAGGACTTTTCCATGATCAATCCCCAGTCTGGAAATCGGATCGGATTAGGTTGCGGTTTTCATAGTCGTGAGAATCTTCCATCTGCGAGATGGAAAGGCAAGTAGTACAATACCCGCATGACCACAGCATTCCATATGCACGATCGTAGATACTATAACTCTGTATGGTAGTTTATCCGCATGTGGCTTCACTTCCCTTTTCCGTCGCAAAAATCAACAAACTCATGGAGTTCCTTCATCGTTTTAAAGCGGAGCAACGTAGAATTCCATTACCCATCGCTGCATCGGTACACCTGTGGCATCTCTTTTCGTACATGACGGTGCTTTGCGCCAAAGCGCTGGAAGACTTCAAGACCAGAGTGAGCATAATGACTACCATCACGTAGGTGCGATATGCGCAGTGGTAGATGGGCATGTGGCGGCGATACCATATTCCGTACATTGCATGCACATCTTGCATGAATCGTACCATGATGTTGGAGGTCTTGCGAGTGGTTGATCATATCTGTCTGCAATCCACCTGCGTGAACGCATATGCCCACTTCGAGACCGATTGGGAATCACTTTCTTACCAAAGTCTTCTTTATCTTCTGTCACACGGAAAGTTACTCTGCATGCGGAAACGTGAACGTGAAGGCTTGAAGGCATGGATCAGCCGTTCACCCATCCGTTAAGGTCTTGGTATTTTCAATTTCTATTCCAGAAGATACAGTCTGTCTTTCCATTTACAATTTCCACTTAACTGGATTTGGAATACGTGAACATGTACGGAAAACTTGATTTTGTTGTTTTCATCTACGGTGCCATCGAAATGACAAGATGTATCCCGGAACATGTGCTTCCGCTGATATATCTCGCGTGGTAGTTGAATCTTATAGAAGTCTTCAAGTTCGCTATCATTTGCGAATCTTCCAAGGTGCGCTAGAACCCACACCATTGTTAGGCTTTACTACTGCAACTGGATAACCTTAGCACTTTAGAGATAAACTCTTTACCAGCTACTAAAGTGGATACGATACTCGATAGCAGTGCAGTTGGCACATTTGTTTGCTTTAGTGATAAGTATGCTTTCATTTCGACTTTAGCTTATAATGCACAACATCATCTGCTCGACACCACAGTGGTAATGACTAAAAATCCTGACGTAGTCTTTATGCGTCATGAAATAGCCAATATCGTTTATTGGACTCTAGCCAATCAATTTTGCCAAACGATGGGCAAACCATGCGACCGCACGATATACCTCATCATAGTTTTCTAGAGAACTTACTATGATAGTAATCATCAAAAAGCTGACTTTTGTACATCACTTAAAGAGTTATGTAATTTGCGTCACTGATTGCGAGAGACCCCACCTAATTGTTTCCGAGCCAGAGTGGAAGTTTGACACACGTCTTAGGAGAAATTAGGAGATAAAGATAAAGAGGATTTTGCATTAATATTCCACCACTTTGAAGTGATTTTATGACATATTTTAGCACTACAGATGAGAGAAGACACATACTCGCTAGAAAGTTTATAATAGTAACTAGGAGGTATTGTAATGGGCGAACTATTGGCCCACAATTAAGAAAAGATAATATGAAAGGCGATGAAGGAACATGGATACTCTAACATGGGTGTGTATTGAGTCTCAGTGATTTTCCGCAATTGCACTCCTTAGCGGAGAAAGAAAGCGTCATACGTTAGAGAAGCAAGAATGATGAGCTAGCGTACATCAACGTGAACAAAGCAGACAAATGAAAACGATCGAGAGTATTCCTGATGAAATCGTGAAGATTTAAAGGAAGAGGCCCAAAAGAGAGTTGGTATTACTTTCTTCCTATGTTACACGGCAGTTAACAGAAGAAGAGATTCATCAGATTATTGAAGGAATCTCTTACAAGAAAAGGGCTTAGAAACTCTTAAGTGCAATCAGGGTCCTGTGACGAGAGAGAGATTCTTGGCAGTAAAGTATAAGAGGTCAAACAGACGGTAAGACGGTTAACCCGGATTCCTTAGTACACAGCATTAAAAACAAGTAACACTGTACTTGCGACGTGTTTAGGTACGATGTAATCTGTCGAGACTAACCCCGGCGCCAATGTAATGCCCTGCAACCCGGTGACACGAAAGGCAGTGGAACCGAATACTCATTTCACTGCTTTTTCTTGTTCCTCATCGGGATATCTCAATTGGCTTGATTGGAGCTCTCTCGAACAACATGCCATGTAAGTGCTGATGTTACGTACGGCGTAAACTCATATGTCGCACGACTGCGAGTGGATCATGTGTCGTAGATATCCATCACGCGGACTTCTTTGTTGGATCAGAAGCGATTTGCCACAAACCCATCGCAGAGATGATAGGGATACCTAGAACTCTAGCGTTACGATGGAAATCAAATGCTTAAGCGCAACGTTGTCAATGGCATCGACAATATAGTCAGCTATTGGCTAAAGTCAAACTGATCTTTGGTTTCTGGTAAATAGAAGATGGGTAAAAGGAGTTCACAACCGTGTCTGGACCGATTGTGTGGATGCGCTCTTTCATGCGTCTACTTTTGTATTGTGGTCGATGGTTGGGCGTGCGGGTTGCGATGAGTTGTCCGGTTGATATTGGTGAGTGAAACCGTATCGTGGTCGACAATATCGATTTTACCAATCACTGCGTGCTAAAGCCTCAATGGCGTATCCACCAACCCACGACACCAAATACGATGACACGTGTGCTTGTTGGATCTTATAGTGCGTCTCTTTCCGATGACGCGTTGTGTTCTAGAAAACGATTGATCCATGTTTATGCTCCTGCAGTTTATTGTAACGGTAAATTTGATATGGATGGAAACGTATCTGCAGTGATTGATCGATTGGTGTAAAAGAGTAGCGAGGTAATAAAATATGGCAGAAGTAAAGACAAATGTGATGCGTATTTTGGATACAGAAGGAATGCGTATCAGGTGGAACACACACTATGACGTGAGTGATGGTTTGATAGATGGCGTATCAGTTGCGCAAAAGTGTGGAGAAGATCCAGAACAAGTTTTTAAGACGCTAGTTACAAAAAGGTGAAGTGATGGTCAAATCATTATGTGTGTGTAATCCAGTAAAAGAGAAGTTAGATTTAAAAGCATGCATCGCAGCAGTTGGTGTAAAGAGTGTAGCGATGTTACCACGAAGGAATCCGTTAAAAGACAACTGGTTATGTCCATGGTGGATGTTCACGTGGGATAGAAGAGTATGACGGAGGTAATATGATGGAGAACACTGCATTGTATGACATAATCTTGTCTCAGGTGAAAGCCGGAAACACAGATTGAGAGTATGCCTGATGATATTATCAAAATTACAGGGAGGGTAAGGTTGCAGGTTTAACACACAAAGAAGGTAGTGGAGAGCTTATCTGGTTTTCCACTATGAGATATGCGAGTTAGAAATCCGAAAACTATATCTGCACATAGTCAGATGAAAACAGTCGCGTAATTCGGCAGATCTTCCAGGTGTAAAAGTATTGAATGCCTTCATCAAGGGTCAGTCTATCATCCACAGGATAATGGCCATCTTTTGTTGGCGCTCTTGATGGCATGTAGACTGACAGTCGATGTCAGATGCCAAGCAGAGCATGTTATTCGCTAAAGTGGCAAAGTGACGAATGAGTGTGTGGAATGTTGGAATGGTATGAAATGTAGGGTCTAAATTGATCATAGCTACGATAGCTCAGTTTGGCTCCAGACGGTGGAGACTTTTCCGGTTTTGTGCTGAGTTATGAAACATCCAAAGCGTATATGCGCGATGACGATAGTCCAAAGGATGATCTTTTACTACGGTTATCTTTCAGTAGGCATTCTCCATATCGTAGCACCTGGTGATTAGTAATACCTTCCATGAATAAGTAAGTGTAATCAATGACGGTTTTTAGCCAGAACGTTTTTATTGTCTATGCTCGGTAGAATATTTTGCGTACAAGATTCTTTCCGGTGAGCGTCGCTGTCCTCACGGTTGCCTTTCGGACCCATTCTTCCACATAGATAAGACCTTTGTTTGCGAACTCAGCGGTGATTGGCTTCCTCAATTTTAGGAGCAGTTATCCTTAGACGACTTGCCCTTAACAGCGACATGTTGTATCTACTCCTTGCCTATCCAGTATTTAACAACTTGTTGATAGGTTCCCATCCAACCACCGTTGATCCGATTTTGGCTGCTTTATATGCAGGACCCTTGGCGGCACTGGTATCAGTGACGGATGATGAGCAGCCTAGTAATGCAGGTGTAATGGATATACCTGCTTTTGATTTTTCATATAAGTTTACAGGTGTACAAATTTCAGTTTTGGTCATTATTATTGATACTTTAACTTGGTTGGATTAGGTATTGTCAGCGTATATGGCATTAACTCTGCACCACTTGGTCTTGTGTCCGTGTTTGCGTCCTGGCTTTGCGATTGGAAAGCAGCGAGTGCTGGACATGTGCACAATGCCAAGTTCAGGCTACATATTATTTCCAGTCATTGGGAAGGTTAAAGAGATGGAATCTACCAGGAACTCAATCGTGGTGTTACGATTTTGAGATGGATCGTGGTGGTGATCTCAGCAGTGAAGACTTCTAAGAATGTCGTATGTGGTTTGTTGTATCGACACGTCAATATGCAAGTTTGATTTCATGTGTCATCGAATTGATCCAAAAGCATTTGTGATTTGATTACAAATGGTGCGTCTGATATGCATGGTGAAGGTTTCACCTACGCTCTAATCCAATATTTAACAGAATGTGATAAAGGTAGTGGGTCGGATTTCACAAGTAAGGAGGCACCCTTTATGGTCAGTGCAGCCATGTTTTATAGAACGATATAAAAATGGTACGAGATGCTAACCGTATGATGCTCGATTTATCAGTTGATCAGGGCGAATTTGTTTACGTTATTGGTCCAACTGGCTCTGGTGCAACTCCACTTTTAATTAAGTTGATGGATGCAGGAGGAAATGTGTACAAAGAGGCAACGTAAAAGTTGTTGGTATTGATGTTACGGGCAGATTATCTATGCAGATTCCTATCTATCGCCGTAATATCGGTGTTGTATTCCAGGAGTGATTATAAATTGTTGCCACATTTAACCGTGTATTTGAAAAATAGTGCGTATGCCTTAGAAGTAATCGGTACGAGCACAGATCTCGCAGAGCGCAAGCAACTGCAGTGATGAAAGTCGTGGGCTGAGGTAGAAAAGGCACGTTTTCTTTCCTGAAAGAATTATCTGGTGGACAACAGCGGCGATGTAGCGATTGCGCGCAAAAGATTGCCAAACCGTCCTAAGGTTTTGATTGCGGACGAGCCTACTGTAGCTTGGACCCGGCAAAAGTCTAGCGGATTATGGACTTACTACGGAAATCAATCAGTCGTAATGGTGGCTAACCGTTGTGATGGTGCTACCCGCTTAATGATACGCTTGTAAATAAGCATCGTAAGCGTACGATTGTTTTGGAACAAGGACACACAGGCTGTGATCGTTCCGAAGGAGGTTATGTTCGTCATGATTAGACCAATTCGTGAAGGTATTCGTGGTGTTGGTCAGACACTGCAAATGCTTCTCTCAAAGTGCAAATTTGCGGTTACAGTAACATTAATGATTATTAGTTTGTTCTTGGTATTGAGTTATCACTTAGAACCAGTTTACCTCGTTCCATGGAGTCTTCCGTTAGAGAATTTCGTATTAATGGTTACCGTGTGATGCGGAGTCTTCATCACTGAAGCCCAAAACAGATTGAGAAGGCTTAATCTCTCTGCAAATTGACGGGGTAGAAAAAGGTAACATATTCGTCGAAAGATGATGAGTCAAAATATTACATCAACAGTTTTGAAGATGAGCGTACAAGAGCGGTGTTTGGAGACCATTTAAGGCATGATAACCCTAGCGTACAGCCTCACTACGTAGAACAAAGAATGGCGCAAATCTCGAAGATGTCGACTAAGACATTGCCAGATTAGTGGAGGTTGATGAGTGTCAACTGTAATTGTGGTCAAAAGTACTTTAAACATGGTTGATGCAGATGTCATCCATTCGTCGTTTTGGTGGAATCTTATTGTAGCCTTAACCCTACTTGCTACATCTCTTCTTTAATTCAAAAATGCAATCAAATCCTTACCGCATTTATGCTCGTAAGGATGAGAGTACGATCGCATGAAACAGCGAAAGGTGCGACAAAGTGGATTTATCCAGTACTCTTTCCTTTGGGAGGGACATTATTACAGGAATTCTCGCGCAATTATTCCAATTGGTCTAACGATTTGGGGTTTACATTAGCGATCTCCTGACAAGACTTCTGGTGTGTTGATCTCAATATGTTCCGTTTAGGCAGGACCTTCATCTCTCATACTATGTTTCAAGGTATCTCATTATTAGTTGGTATTCTTGTTGGTCTTTTCGGAGCTGGCTCTCCGTAACTTGAAGTAGTTTGAGGATAAGCATTGATTAACGAAGATATGTTTATGCCTGTTGATGGCTGTGATTATGGTGGAAATCAATCGAGTACTGTTATTGCGGGATGGTTATTCCAACTCGGAATATTGGTTAAATCAAAGCAAACTACGATAAGGGATATCGCTAGCGGCGTGAAGTGTATGCAGGCTTACTTCTAGAGTCTCAGGAACGCAGAAGGAGTCAACAGACTGCGGCTTGAAGGCTCAAAAGGCTGATATGGGAAGCCAACATCCCAAAATATGCAGCGAAGATTTCGAGTATCAGACCTCAGATTGATACAAAACAAGTTGAAATTACACAAAAAGAAGCTTGAAATTCGGATGCAAAGCAGAGCAAACGATCTAAGCAGGCTGAGATTGACCAAAATCAAGACTGCAGATAAACTACAAGATAAAGTAAAGACACGTATGGTAATTGAATCAACCTTACTATGCGTGCCAAATCAATATATTGATATTTTGATGAAGAATAATCTTATAGACTTTATTCGTAATAGTGAATGGTTTAAGTACAATTTCTCAATACGATAAGAAGACTTTAATGAACTTGTTCAGATTATCGTAAACAAGCAACAAACAAAAGAAGAGCTTGTTGTTGCGAAGAATGAACTAGAGATTCAAAAAGAAGGAAAAAACAGGACCAACAGAAGAAACTCATTACTTTACAAACTTATGTGCAGATTGTCGGGTGGCAGCGTAGAAGACGGCGTCGCACTGTGTTCAATCGAAACGAAGAACTCGGATATTGCACAAACAATGCGTTGATGTCAGGCATCACCGCTCAAATTGAAGGATTCCTACAACAAAATGGTTGGACTTATCCAGTAGATGGCGGCTATGCAGTTGGCATCATTCATCCAGATGGTATTCATTTGGGATACGATGCCGCAGCTGGTTGCGGTGCGACAATCGCAGTTGCCAATGGTGTTGTACCAGAGGTGTTAATGGGATGTGTCCAACAGTTGGTTATCTAGGTGACAGTTGTGGATATCAATTTGGTGGTGCTTCCTACTTGGTAACCGGTGTTATCTTGCTTTGTAACAGCCACCCAGTTTGTATGGTGGATTACCTTATTAATGACATTAAACAATACCAGCTGCGACTGGTAATGATTGTAGCGCAGGTGATGTGATTGGACAGGCCTCTGGTAATACGACTGACCACACTGTCACGTGGAAATCTTCTACTTAGAGATGCGTTCGGATTTGCGTACTACGCTGCTAACTGGAACGGTGACGCCGCTTTGGTAGGTTGGATTGGCGGAAGATGGATTGTATGGAAGACGCGTAGTGATGGCGTCGGTGTTCGCCGTATCCAACCTGAAGAAGCATTGGTTATTAAAATAGCATTTAAGAGTCTCTTCTGTACAGAGACTTCAGAAAGACAGTGTAAATGGACGAAACAAAGTACAATTACATAGAACGATGCAGAAAAGTATATGTATTCCTCTGTCGTCATTTATACTAGAAGAAGTGGCTTAAACAAGAACACAGAAGAAAGTAAAACGTCTGCATCTCATGGTAGCGTTTGTCGAAGGTTTTAGTAGGTGGTTGGTTGCTTGGGTCTGTATTACCATTATCTTCACTGGCACCTAAGCGCGCAAGAATGTGTGTGAAATAATCTTCCCTTTGAAATTTGATGAGAACTCAATGGTAGTTTACAGGTGATGGAGAATGATTGGTGCGGACCAGGTAGAGAAATATCGATACGCAAATTAACAGACCAGGCTCTAGCGGTATATTACAAACCAATGATGATTGACAAGCATGCAGAGTATATGACGCAGATGAGATGAAGCAGTTACTAGACTCAATCAACCGCACTATGTGTAGGGATAGGTGTGCAGTTCTATGCAGGCCACAACGGTAATCAACATTATCGAGTTGTGGTCTTTCCGTAGTCACCACCATGGATAAAGCAGGTGTAAAAGCTGGAGATATCATGAATAAAGGTCAATGGAGAATCACTCGCTGGTAAGACAACCGAAGAAATCAAAGAACCCAGTCTAAGGTGATAGTGGTACGACGATGACAATTGAATTTCCATCCGTCGGAACAACCTCTCGAGATTACACATCACTACTCGTAGCAGCTGTCAGTGCAACCGCGTTTGGTGAGATTCTCCTAGTGATAATACAGGTTGATCGACATGATTTGCCTAGTTTGGCGAAAAGACAACCAATGAAGTAAAGGTACACCAGATGACTTTTCAAGAATGACTGTATCACAATATCGTCACTGACTGACGATAGCGACGGTGGCTATCTAACCGGCATTACAAGGCACAGCACACACTTTCTTGCCAAAGGATACGCTTGCGATGAAGCAGCAGCGGAGGAACGACGGAGGAAATCCGGTACAAACGGATGGTAAGGTACGACAAATACTGGTAAGAAGATTGCCATCTTAGTAAATAAGAATAGCGAGGAGCGTATCAAGTGCTCACAATGGCACTAGGAACAACATCAGATGTAAACTAGTACTCTGGTGTAACGGACCTGCGGTAAGGCACAGTCCAGTGCATCACGGTATTCAAAGATGGCTCCGCACTCAAGTAATACAACATCCAAGTGGACATCTCGAACGATGTTTGCGAATGTGCGTTGGTATTACACCAGACGATCGAAGTGAAGTTACATGAAGCGATGTACACTTTTGCACTACCAAAGATACGAATGATACGGACTCGCTACGCTTTATGATAATAGTGTTGGTGAACCGGTTAAACGCCCAACTATGTTTGGATTATCTAGGTATACTCTGTTGGTCGTACAGATGATATTTCCTCTCAAACAGAAGTTAGGCATTACGTCAGTTTGTTATAAAGGAATTACAGCAGATGGTGCATTAGATAAAGAAACATTTGATACGCCTCGTAGTGCTGTCGTACTAGATTGAATGCAACAAAGACACACGACGTTCTAACCACAGAGAGTTGCTCAGGAAGTCGTACTGATGAGCGTAAGTTTGAAACTCGTATCACCATCGAAGCCGACGGGAGACCAACGAAGGCAGATATGCGGAGCTAGTCAAGCGCCTGCATGCAGGAAGAAGGAACAGGTTCTGGAGGGTGCTACTGGTACTGGCAGGCATTTTACCATGGCGAAGATCATTGCACAGATGCAAGAATCGACCAACGCTAGTGTTTTCGCAGCAGAAAGACCTGCTGGTACAGTTAGTATTCTGAGTTTAAAGAACTGTTCCCACACAATCGTGTAGAGTTCTTTTCGTATCAAACTTGACCATTATCAACCGGAGGCATATATGCCTAAGAGTGATATGCGTATATTGAAAAGACAGCTGCAAATCACGAAGAACTAGATATGTTCCGTGAGTCCACCTCTGAACCTCCTCCTGGAAAGAAGAAGAGACAATCGTCGCATCGTGCGCTGTATCTCATGCGCCAGTGACCCTGTTGAGCATAAGAACACGTTCTATACGATACGTGCAGGGGAAAGCATCGACCGTAATGATTTGATGCGCCGTTTGACTTGAACTATACAGCATCACGCAACGACGTTGACCAAACAAGAGGTACGATGTACGTGGACGTGACATTATTGATCGAACACATCATACAAATGAATTTATTATCTCGTATTGAGATGTTTGAGATGAGAAACGTGAATGTATCACAGAGATTGACCTTTCTTTGACAGGAAAGACCAAGAATGCACACCAGTTTCTATAACATCTTCGCGAGTGGTTATGCACGCTCAAAGGAGACGATGTAGAGCGTGTGATGCGATTGAAGCAGAACTCGAAGATCGACTTTAGAGTATTTCCGCCAGAAGGGCAAACCACCTGAAGCAGAGCGCTTTAGAACAGCGCACACGTTTCGATCTTAGGAAGTCTCCAAGAGAGAAATGAGATACCGCTCTGGTATTGAAAAACTATTCTATGTGTCATCGATGGTAGAAAAGTAGGGCAGCGTCCATGGACTCTCTTTGATTACTTCCTAAGGATTTTTGTTGTTTGTGGATTTGAATCTACGCATCCTTACCACAGGTAAGGGGTATGTACACGGTGACTGCCACACGTAAGGAAGTCTAGCCAGGAATATGGCTCTGCTTTACCATCCGCACTAGAAAATCGTCCAATGAAACTCTGATGAATTTCAGTCGATGATGAATCAGGTTGTATACTGCTCGCAACACCGTGCACTTTGAATTAGAGGTCGTAGACCGTTCATGTGACGGAACAGATTATCTCGTCCGACGCGATTACCGCGATCCAAAGATTACGGTCAAAGCCAACCGGCGGGACAGATTGATGACATCTGTGAAGCGCTTGACGCGTAGACTTTAAAACGCAAATGAGCGTGTGTTAATTACAACATTAACTGTACGCATGGCAGAAGATCTTACCAGCATATCTCAAAGAGCGTGAGTCAGGTGATCGTGCATTTACACCATGAGACAAAGACCTGAGAGCGTGCGCTACCGTCATTCGTGATTTACGTTTGGGAAAGGTCGATGCGATTGTCGGTACTAACTTGTCGCGTGAAGGTTTGACATCTCTGAAGCATCCTTGGTATGTATCTTTAGATGCGGACAAGGAAGGTTTCTTACGTAGTCACTGCACTTTAATCGAGCAATAGACGCGCTGCTCGTAATGCGAATGGTAGAAGTCTACATGTACGTGCAGATGTCATGACGGATTCCATGCGTTACGCAATCAATGAAACAGAGCGTCGTCGTAAGATCTCATAGACGTACAACGTAGAACATGGCATCATACTACAACGGTTAAGAAGAGTCGCTGAGACGACTCGTGGTAAAGAGACCAAAGGAAATGGCTGCGAACACATGCAGAAGAAAGCAAACTTTCTCAGAGATAAGGCAAAACTCATCGCAGATATGGAAGTTGAAATGTGAGGCAGCCAAAGTGTCTAAACTGAAAGAGCAGCTGGACTTTCGGTGGATATTCTCTTTGAATTAAAATCAGAGTGATCTGAAAACAGATATCGTGCCAAGATGAACCAAAACTGATTTTGACATATCCACATAAGACGATACTCAAATTGATAGCCTTTGGTGACGATTATATCGTTCTTTCTGATCGTGACGTGTAGTTAAAAATCTGATTCGCGAAGGAACGGATGACTCAGGCAGCGATGATTAGTTGTTATTGCGCTTGTTTGTATGTTCATGCTCACTACTTTTCGTTTTATTAGTTTGTTATTTCTATCTGAATGCAGTGAAATTAGAAATTGGATAAAAACAACTCTTTAAAATACTATACTACTACGGGAAGAAAGAGTGACATAGTGTGTCGAATACTCGATTTGCAACGGAAGATATCCAAGAACATAAAAGGAAGTGCAAACTTCCACTTGGTTGTTCGAAGGCAATCGATGAAAATCAAGAATCTCATCTTTTGTGGATTCTTTGTGAGAAGAAGATAGATACAGAACGAATGTCAGCGCTCAGCAGGAAAAGAGAGAAAGTAGATCATCCAAGAGTTTTTGAATCAACATTCAGATAAACTCTAGGGTTTTGTGATGTTAAGAGAAATTACTGTATGTTCCTGCATTAGGAGCATACAGTTCGAGTATAATAGAGTGGACGCTGCGAGTGACAGACTATGGATTATACACAGTTATTAGGCACAAAAGAGTAGATAAGAAACGTCGGGAATCCGTGAAATTCTTCTGACTTTGGTTGCGGAACATACCAGATTGCATTCTCACTGAGTAAGTCGTGAGCCTGATCGGGCACACACCATGGGATATTCGTGATGCGGCAATTCATACAATTGAACAAGGGAAGATCACACATACGACCAACGCAGGTCTAAAAGAGTTGGCAACGTCTTGCGATTCGTGAACATCTGTCTGCAAATACAATCTGGCTTTATGATATTGATCAGACGATTGCGACAGTAGGCGCAAGTGAAGGAATTGACCTCGTATTCCGAACAATCGTAGAAGAAGGTGACGAAGTCATCTCGCTGTGATCGTGGATACGTTACATATCAACCAACAGCCACTTTGCGGAGCGAATGTGCAAGTATGAGCTAAGGTAGAGAATGGTTTCGTAGAATCCAAGCTGGCAGATATCAAGGCTGCGATTACAGATATAGACAAAGCAATTCTACTCCCATCTTACCCAAACAATCTAACTGGTGCGGACAGTCACCTGTAAAGAGATGAAGAAATCGCAGGAAGCATTGTGCGATACAATATTCTTGCCATCCTCGACGAAATCTATTCAGAACTGATCTACGAGATGATGAGTTTACTCTTCGCGTCGATTCCTGTGGATGAAAGGAAAGAACCATCGTACTCAAATGGTCTCTCGAAGACCTTTTCAATGACAGGCTGGCGTTTGGGATATGTACTTAGCGCCAGAGGAAACATTAATCACGGTGATGTTAAAGAGTACATCAGAAACTGTGTATATGGCAGCCTACTGTGAGCCAATAGGCCGTCATTATTAGCACTACGTGATGATAGGATGTAGAGGAGATGCAACAATATGGATATGTGTCGACAGTATTGAGTGTGTTTAACAGAATGGGCTTGAAGACACGTGAACCAACGGGAGCTGTATGTATTCCCAGATATTCTAAGTCTTGGTATGAGCTAGTGATGAGTCTCAGTGAGAAGTTATTGAATGAACAGCATGTCGCAAATTATTCCGTGAACTGCATTTGAGAGAGTGGACAAGGTTTTGCGAGAATTAGTTATGCGTACAGCATCGAACACTTCGTGTTAAAGCGATGAGAGACGTATTGCACAGTTCGAAGAAGTTAAAGGCTGCACAAAGGAGAAAAATAAGATGGACAATTCAGTTATATCGACGCATTTGTACAAACCACGTGCAAGTATTACAGACTAGCAGATATTCTGGTGAAAACAGACAGCAATAACGCAAAAGAAAGAAACAGAAGAGAACAGACATATCTGTGGTTACCATACAATGGTGAATTGGGACAAGGCAACATCGACCCATGTGGATGCGTGATGATTGGCGTTAGCGCAAAACCAGAACGTGGTAGCGGTATACGATAAGATTGCAGGAAAGAATTGCGCACTTTCCAGAAGTGAGCAGCCTATTCCTCGCGAGCGGTAATTTCCAGTTACATGTACTGGGCATTGAAAGACAATGCGCGAGGTCGCTGATGTCGCAGAAAAGCTAGCACCACGAAGGTGCAGGCTATCGTCAAGCACTGTTTGTGTTAAAGAAGTATATGTATGGTGTAACCGCGGACCCAGCACAGTGCTAAGCGTGCGATGAGAATGCCAGTATCTCATACATAAGAGCGAGAATCATACTTTTTGTCGCAGCAGACAGAAGTGATTTTTCTTACTTTGTATGGGGAACTGGTACCATATTGTGGCGAGGTTACATTCCTGCCTCCGCCAGAAAGTGCCTACCGTTAGACCAGAAGCGAGGTGTACGGAATGTAAGTGCTGAAGTCATGTACATCATCAATGAATCTGTTGGAAACAGAGAAGAGAGCTGAATTAACCGAGACTCCCAGCAAGATCATCACTGACAACGGTGGTAAGATTGCAGACAGATGAATGCATGCGCGAATCTGCACACCACATTGATGACATGAAGAAGCGTTGCATGCAGTAACAGCATTTGAAGCAGATAATGCCCAGCTTAAAGGAATTCGATCGTTTGATGGGAATCAACGCAAATGCTGTTCGTTCTCGCGATTACCGTGACGAAGCTCCGGCCAAGGGAGTCAAGTAACGATTAACCGCGCTGTTTTGCTGGCAGACTGACACGATGTGGAAGTTCGCAAGACAGCCAGTGGCTTATCCGGTTGCGACATTTACTGTTGCATGCGATCGTCGTGCGGCTCGTGGACGTGATGGAAACAATCAACAGTCTGTAGACTTACTCAGTTGCAAGTCGCTTGGCGACAGGCTGCCGATTTCTTAGGCTCATATGCACGTAAGGGTGCAAGTGAAGTGGTGCTAGCGGTAAGCAATCCAGACACGCACCAAGTGATCGTGTGATGGACAGAAAGGTTTATATCACAGAAGCGTTTGCAGTATACTGTAAACCACTTGAAATCCAAGAGTCAACTCACAGAGCAGAGCACAGAAACAGCGGTTATCAAGACAACAGTTATCAACAGCCAGTACTCACAAAACCAAAAGCCATCGCAAATGAGGATTTTGTGAGTGAAGACTTCATGCAGTGAATCGGAATGGATATTTCCAGCGATGACCCGCCATTCTAAATAAAGGAGAAACAGACAATCGTATCTAGAAACAAAGAATGTAATGCGCAGAAAGGTCTGCTACATTTACACAACATCACTTATATCAGATTATAAGTGATGTAGAGCCTCTGAAGAAATTCGTTGGCGCAAATGGAAAGATTACCCACGTCGCGTTACAGAACCCGTGCGAAGTACCAGAGAATGCTGAAGTAAATCGCTACTGCACGTGCTCTGGCACAAATGGCTTTTATTACCATACGTAGAAGACTTTCACGACGCACACGACTATCCGACCTATATAGTCGTATATTTTCATAGTAGAGGCATCGCGCTTCTTAAATTTGAAGTTTACACGATACCAGCGAAAGACGGTCGCCAGATGACAACAGTGATAATACCACCGGAAGTGTCAGATCGCAAGTCCTGCCATAGCACCCTTGTAGGTCGCCGAGTTCGACTTTCGCCGGATGTGCCGGACAGCAAGAGCACTAGCGCGCGTCAAGCCCGTTTTGCAGCAATTGGGTCGGCGATATGGAAAACCTTGAAGACAATATCTGCGATGATCGCGACTCAAAGATACCTGTAACGTATGATAGCCGCAACAGTAACTGGTACGATACCACCTAGTCTCTTCTGCAATACCATACTGATTGTTGTTGTGATGATTTTGGTATGAAGGAATGTATTGTTCGTGGTTGAAACGATCATGAAATGATAGAACAAGTTGTTACAACACTGACACAAATCATGTTGAGGAAATATACCACCTTTCCAATTCGCCGGAGCTTATCGATTTCTTTAGAGTGTACTGCCAAAGGACTGCTAAAGGTAACCAACTAAGATACTTTGCGGAGAAAAAGCAAGAATTATAATCAATACGGAAGATAGATAAAAACCAATTGTAAAGATAATCGTAATTAGTAAGTGATTGCAAGATTGGTAGCGAACTTCTCACACAGAGATACCGCGAAAGTTCACTAGGATATACTGTTCCGTTTGTGGCACTTGTTAACATAACATTATTCATTGCTTGATTTCCCTTACCTAATAGCATCGATACTTTACCAGTGACAACCATAATAATTACTGTAGAAACCATCATGATTATGATGGATTGTATTAAGATTGTCGTAAGTGAAGCCAGACCCACCTTAAACTCACGGTTGCAGGAATAAAACAGCGATCAGCATGATTTCGATTAAGAAACTGTTGTATCATGTACTCTATCAACTTAAAGATCTTTAGATTCAGTGATAAATAAAAGGCTACCATAGATTGAAGCAGGGATTGGTAGTAGAAAGTATGTAACATTATTAATACAGGTAAATAGTAGGATAATTAAAACTGACGGCTGCTTCATAGAAAACCTCCAAACGCTAGTTATTATCCCACTATTTCCTTAGAATGATACGGGTATATTGATTTTTTGATAGTGTCATGAAGGTGTAAATATATACATTTTGCGATAAATGTTGGAAAAATTGTTTTTTAACAAATCTTTGTAAACGGTGTGGTAATTTACATACCTTATGTGCCACATATCGTATATGCTTCCAAATTGGCGGAAGTGTCTCTCACCTGCTACCCATTTATGACTACGGTTGTCTCTATTCTTTTAGCACTTCCTGTTGAGATGCTATCAGTATTTCTTTTAAATTTAGGGCGGCGATGTGTGAATGAAAAAGGGGATATTGTTAGAAAGTTATTTACGAAATAAAACGGCACAACAGTTAAAACAGAAGTATTTATATCACAACATTTGCCATGGTGTACATTTCACTCAATCCATCCATCTTAAGTGCTCGGTATGGATGCAGGTTCATCTTAACAGCGACTGCAGTCGTATCTGTTATTGTAATGTTTCTGCATGATGTTCTCAACATGCCATTTGCAATATCTGCTGGTTTAGTTTGAATGTTTACTGCATGGGTACAGTATGTGGTGTTATGGGTATCCATGGCAGGCTGCCTTAACCGCGTTCTTGTATATTATCTTTATCATCGCGTCACCAACAAGCGTTCGTGAAGCAATCTTCAATGCGATTCCAGTACAAAGCGCGGTAGCTGTATCTAGAAAGGGTTTCCTCTACTGTATCCATCGGCACAAAAATGCAGGTATCATCGTTGATGGCAACACTCGTTAGTCTATATTCATTCACGCGGTTTCGCAACCCATTCCCCATCGCTAAAAAATCTTTGCATGGTGCTGCCTCATTGTGTAATGTTAACTGGGCAGCAGGGAAGGTGTTATGTGTATTTTGATAATCTCAGTATTAGGTATCATCTGCTACCAATAGTATCTAGTACCAAACCAGAATTAGTTACTACTATTAATCCCAACAGCATTCTTCTCAATGCCAAATTCATCGCTCCTACATTCTTCCAATTGACTTTGTACTGTGGCAAGCCCACCCTTGCAAACTTCGCTGTAGTAGTATTCGCATTCTTATTCGTCGACATCTTCATACACGGAAATATTTATCGCGCCTACAAATATGTTAGATAAGATGGTGTTACCAAAGATTGCAAGTATTATTAGCTGATGCTGCTGGTTAAATAGGTTATCCTAGGTATATCCCACAATCACAATATTCGTTGAATCTTCATATTACCAGTTGCAGAATGGCTTCAATAAGCACAGTATCTTATTCTAGCTGCTTTATTCTTATTCCATTATTCTAACAATTCTCATACAGTAATCAAAGTATTAATTGTTGTTGGTTTCGGATGATGGCAGGTTGTTAACATCGAATGGAACGATATCAAAGGCATTCATGCTTGCATACAATGATGGCTGCAGACACCAATTTCTGAAGGTATCGGTATTTGGTTTTTATTTCTACACATTCATGTAAATTACAGGCGTTGGGTTGAGAGTCACCTGATGAGCATTTCACAGGATTATCTACCATCTTGAGTTCTCATTATCTGCAATTACGAGGTTCACTGAGGCAACCTTTTTTCATCTATAATACTGTAAGAGGCGTGTATGATTTATACAGGGTCAAATGAACTATCATTGATTACATCAGTAACGAAATGTTTAATAAAGAAAGTTAACGTCCATCTTTGAACAAATTGACCAGGTGCGCGTATTAATAAGTCGGTTGCCCTAAAGACGAGAGAATTTAGCACACCACCAGGTTGGCGTAGCTGGCTTACAGGTGATGAAACGAAAGTGTGGGTGAAATGCGGATTAACCCTGATTTTGGCTGTTAGAATGGTCAATCTCGCATCAATATTAAAACAAAACACAGAGGAAGTCATAGAAATTAACGAGTGGTCCTACGGTTGAAAAGAAGATTGAAAAACTGTATGTAAACTAGAAATATCTACATGGAGATATCCTGCCTTTCCGGTAGTATGGCATCAGGAGTTGACCATAACTTCATGCGGATGTGATGAAATACCCGAAGGTAGAAAGATACGATTGTCGTTGATGCGGCAGGAAGCATATTGGAAACGGTACTGCCATATCACCCATATCTAATCAAACCAAATCAAACGTGAACCATCAGAATACTGTATCAAGAGGTATTAGAAGAACAGGTAGAAGAGTATGTAAGTTGGTATCGACACACACAAAACGTAATTTGTATCACTGTCCGCAAGGAGCTGCATACAAACCATAAGGTATTTTATTGTAATGCAATCAAATGGAGAAGAATCTTGCAGGAGACTATTGTTGTCTCACAGGCAGTAAATTAATGAGATATTCAAAACAGCACTAGAGTGGGTTCAGGATGGATCAGCGATCACCTTATGTATTGCTGAGCAAGAAGGGTAGATATTTCATAAAGAAATGGTGAAGTAGATGGACACCTGCAATATTATTATAGTTCTAGAGTTTTGATTGTTAAATTAATATATATGATTGTTTTGAAGGATACAATCTTTTATCTAGAAGGTGGATGTCTTTGTGGATAAAGGTGTGATCTGCATATAGCAGTACTTGATGTACAACGGAAGGAAGATCAGATTATATATCTTTGAAACAATCACCTGATAGAGAAAAGTACACTGTATAATCGATTGGGCAAATACTGTTACACTTAATGCAGAATCATACAGGAGAACATATTTTTCGTACTTAGTAAAGAAGTTATATGGATATTCCAATGTTATATTCATGGTGAATATATATGCAGATTTCGAGGATTTAACAGAGAAATGATTCAAGATGTTGAGCAACAGGTAAACCGGGTAATCTGGGCAAATCTACCAGCATGTGAAATCTTTGCACCCCAAGTGAAACCGGAAAGTATGAGTACTGCCTTCTAAGATTGAGATTGTAGGAATAATACTGGCTGTCAATCGAGGGCTAAGACATGTGTGCATGTTGTGTATGCATGTAAAAAATACGGGTGAAATTGGGATTTGTAAGGTAATTAACTTTGAAAGTTGATGTAATAAAAACAAGAGTTTTCTGTTGAGTGGAAGAAGAGCATTTGTCTACCTTTAGCCAGTCCAGCAAGAAAGGTATGATTTCAAAATTGTTGGGTTCACAAACCGCTAGAGATATCGACGGTCAAGCTATCTTCTATCAACGTTATTAGATATACAGAAATCGTATCGTACTGTTTCAATGAAATGATGATGAAGGATGTAGACAAAACCTCTTTACATGATGCGATTATCTGTTTTGCCTTGTGGATTCTGAAGGAATGCGTGCATTCTGTAATCGCTGTATTGAAAGAGTGCGTTTTCACCGTAATGGCGGATTGCGAAAACTGGAAGAAGGTTATGCCTATGTCATCATGAGTGTGAGTGTTGATTTACAACTGATTCGTGCTGAATTTAATAACGGATACATGCAAAGGTGGTGGAAATTTTGAATGATGCAGGGTAGTTGTACAGCAACCCACAGAATGCATGTATTTAGTACTATAACAGGGGTTACAATGCATATTGTTTCCTAACATTTCGAATAATAAATTTTAAAACTATCATAAAAGCGCAGCAGAGCTTAGATTTTCGTTCGAGATCACAAAGTCATGTGACATGACTGATTTGTTAAAAGCGAAGAGGCTTAAATGAAACTTGTTTTAATTAGACAGAAAGAATGGAAGGTCAACCTTTTCACAGGTTGGACAGATGTTGAACTTTCTGAGAAAGGTGAGTAAGTCATATTGGCGGACGTTCTTGAAGGAAGAGATTGACTTTGATCTTTGCTATACATCATATTTAAAGCGTGCAATCCACACATTAAACTTCTTTAATATCTGAAATGGACCGTGAATGTCACTGTTACTAAGACTTGAAGCTCAATGAAAAGACACTACGGTGCATTACAGGGCTTAAAGGCTGAAACAGCTGAGAGAAGTATGGTGAAGAAAAGGTTAAGATCTGGAGAAGATCATTTGACGTTCAGCCACCAGCTTTAGAACAATAGATGAAAGAAACTAGCACATAGGAAGCTACTGTAATGAGAAAATAAGGATGTTCCATTAGCTGAATCTCTAAAGGATAATTGCTCGTGCAGTTCCTTACTATGAACAGGAAATCTTACCACAGATGAAGGCTTTCGGTAATCACTGCTGCTCACGGTAACAGCTTACGCTCTTGTTAAGTATTTCAAAACCACAGATGAAGAAATCATCATGTAAACATTCCTACAGGTGTTCCACCTGTTTACACATCTGATGACAACGTTTTATCTCAAGGAATACTAGTGATTCGTGCCGTTATCGAAGCTAAGATGGCTGTAGCTATGTGTCAGCGTCTGTGCAATCAATCCAAAAAAAGAGCCAACTGGCCTTTCTTATGCATCGCATCGTTGTACTTTACGTACACAAGAATGTTTGAGTAATTGTTTTAATAGATTATCTGGAGTGTTTCCATCTTAAGACATTCAAGCCAATCAATACTGTTGCGTATCCACCACTGAATAGCTTGAGATTGTTAAGAGCACTTGCTTGTGCTTTACTCAATGTTTGTAGTATCACACGCGCCACTTTCATCCTTTTAGAATGAGATTATTGTACGTGAAGTGGAAAGTATCGGAAATCTCAACAGATAATCTTTTATAACGATAGGTATTTGAGAATGTCACTTTTTGACAGCTTCTGTGACTGTTTCAACTTCATGGTTTTCAAGAAGCGATCTTGGACAACCTCGCCAGTTATTCAGGCGGAATCTTCTTATGAACACCTGATATTCAGAGCGCATGTGCTACCTCTCTATCTTGTGCTTATGATAGGCAACGTCTAATTGCAAACATTGCCAATGATTTGAAGATGCAATCTTCAAACGTGTTGCCACTTAATTTTTTCACATGTTGAGCCAGAACTACTGATAAGATGCCATCAGTACTTCTTACAATCTGTTGACGACTCCAGTTAGATTAACTTTGACGATATGAACGCGCACAATATCGTGTGTTGCGGCTGAAAGAAAGATTTCCGCAATGCTTGTGATGAGAATTGCGTTACTGATGGCTGTGGCAACTGAGCACGTGGATATGAATCAGGTAACGCACCACACTTTTCATACTGTCTCAACATTAGGTGCCAGAGCTGTATTCCCAATCTTGTGGATTGGTAATCTATGGGATAGGAAGTGTTTATCGATTGGTCGCCAGCACACAGACCTCCGCGGCAAACATGGTGCGATACGTCTGGATGACCTTCAATACTGCAATAAACGATAGATTTCTGTTTCACTTGTGGAATATATGCAAAACACCAGCGGCGACGAACGAATTACGATAAAGGAAATTACTTCCTAACCACGGCTAATTGAATATGACAATCAAAGATAATGAATTGATCGTATGCATTGATTGTCTCGCAAACCAAGGATATGTTTGCAGGAAGAGGTTGTTGTCGTTGTTGTATTTTGTCTATATTTCTAAGAAGTTGTATTACATTTTCTAACTTGGAAAATGTTACAGTTTTAATGCAATACTAAGACAATCAAAGCCAGAACCAAGGTTAGCAGATGTGGCAGGAGTTTTAATTCAGATCATGTTAGAATCTCCAAGCGCCTTTGCGATTGTGGCTAATGCGTCTTCTTTTTAACTTAATAGAAACGTATTTGCTATCTTTAAGCATGCAGATTTTGCATGACTACGGATGTGTAACCGCGTAATGCAACTATCGTTTCAAATTCATTAGTACAAGACTTTCCTGTTAAGCTGTATAAACATCCTGGCAAACTTGTAGGCACCCTGTAGAGGCCAGATACATGGGGTGCCGGGCTTGATTCCTGTTTGTATGCATGGCGTATGTATGGCTACCGTCATGTGTGTGGGCCGGATGGTGATATGCCCTGGCGGTGTTACCGCGCTACTTTCTGTATTCATCTTCTGAACAATCATATGCCGCAAAGCTTTGTAGTTGGGATGCAAATCATCAATGAGATTGCATGTACTACTGCTCTTAGAGAAGACAAATATTGGTTGATTAACACATCATGATTACGGAAGGAATAATAGACGCTCTAAGTTACCAGGGAAAACCGGTTCCGGCTGATGGGGATATCGTTGGACAACATCTGCATTATATAAACGTTCTGAATAACTCATAGAATATTGTTGAGTTTCACATGGATGCTTTCTTCACTGGTAAGCCTAGCTGTTTTAAAAAAAAAAAAAAAAGATATCCAGCAAGGATACGAAGTTACCACGGTAACAACAAAGTTAACTACATTCCAATTGATCACCATGATTTACAAGTTTGCGTAAGAGCCGCATGACAATCTGTAGCGAAGGACCAATGCTACCGGAGTTAGCAGAGGAAAGTTTCATGTTTGCATGCCCTGCTAACAACCGATTCTTTCATCGCCCCTTTATACGTTGGCAATCATCGGTTACCTTGATCGCGATGACTTCAAAATATTTTCACCAAGTGATGTTTGCATTTGTTTCTTTTGGCACGGATATGCCCGCCGATTTCTGACAGAGTACCGTAATAGCAGTACTATAATATCTGCGAAGCTTATTTAACAGGTTTTGGTTGTATCGCTACGAAAAGCTGAATGGATAAGGAGGTCATTTTCATTCTGGTTTTGCATGCGGTTGTTAATAGATGTGGTAGTAGCAAGAATATCTTAGTTAGCGCTGGTTGACCATGCCATAACTCCATGAGCCAACCATCGTTGTATTACATAGTAGCATTTCATTGTTTTCAAATGAATTTTGATAGGCACTTTGAACACATTGTTGATTTGTTCGTGACTAAATCACCAAAAAGAGAATGAATAAGCAATTTTAACAATCATCTTATGGTGAGGCAACGACTTTGACTGGCGTTTGTAGGTATAGAGTCCGCCATCAGCGAGACCCTTGATAATCGCTTCAGAAACGGATGTTTTCTTATTTCGTGTACTAATATATTTCATAGGCTTCCTCTTTGTTTCATTATGAAAATGATACACTGTCAGGTTTTAAATACAAGTAATCTATTTTAGAAACAGAGGTTTATATGAAGATTGGATTATTGGGACACGGAACAGTTGGTTCTGAAGAAAATCGTTGATGAAAGAATACAAATGAAATTTCACAGTTAGAGATTTCTAAGATATTAGTACGCTGCGAAAGGAGGTTACAGATGAGCGCATGACAGTAGATAGTCTGGGCGACACTCAGGATGATCCTAAATTGATGTGGTAGTGGAATGTATCGGTGGTGATGAGCCAGCATTCAGCTATGTCAGCAGTTATGCAACGGAAAAGGTGACACAATAAAGAAGATGTTAAAATCATTTTGAGATCAAAGAGTTAGGAACTGCAATACACGTGGTGTTAGTTTAGCATGAAGCCGTTGTGGTGTGGCCTCGAGCAAATCAGATCGTACCGTTATCGATGATATTGATAGTCGTGGCATCTAATGGAACAACGAACTATATCTTAAGTAAGATGAGATGAAGGTTGGAGCGAGGTTGCGTTAAAAGAAGCACAAACAGGGTTATGCGGAATCGGATCCATCGGATGATATTGATGGTAGCGGATACAGCATACAAAGTAGTACTTCGTTGTAAAGGTTTTGGTACTTATGAATATTCGTATATTGATATCTATGGGATTCGTCATATCAGCAAAGGATATCATATAGCCGCAAGCGATATGGTAAATTAATCGGCTCAGCTGTAAAGTCTGGATAGTAGTGTAAGTGGCAAAGTTATCCCAATACTATTCCAAAGCAGAATATCTTTGCGATAATACTGCGAACTTCAATGCGATTGTTGATTTGGAAAACACTCGGCAAGATGAGATTCTATGTTGGTCAGGCAGGCTCTTATCCAACTGCACATGCGGTTGCACAGGATTTAATTGATTTACTGTCACCAAGATACTGAGGTTTTACCTGAGTAGGTGTTCATGGGATAATAAGAATCGATTATCCTATTCTATGTGCGTTCTGTCAATCTAAATCGTATAGAATATGTATAGAAGAAAAGAATTAAACAGATACATGCATTACAAAGAAGATGTCTGTAGAATTGGTTTTGTGATAAAGGTATTGAAGATGATGCGTATTTGGTAGCGGAGGTAATAAGATTGTGTAAGTTTGGTTGTAGCCAGTAAAGCAACAATTTGAAAGTAAAACGCATCGTAGATGCAAATGAATCGTAAGTTTATTGTTGTTAGTGCATGTGGTAAAGAAACCAGATGATTACAAGGTGACAGATTTACTATATCTTTACATGCAATACATAAATTATGGTGCATCCCAGAGACAATTCCTTAATCTGTAAAGAGAAATATCAACGTATTCAGGATTTCATCGTACTGGTGTTGATTGCAAAAAAATGAAAGAGTTTATGTTAAAGAGATGTTAGATGCACATGCCTAGATTATATTGTTTCGTGGTGAGTATTTAACAGCACGATGCATGGCAGAATATTTAGGCAGTTTTAGATGCGAAAGATGTTATCGTACCCAAAATATAATGGTGATTTTGACTTTGATAAGATTAAGCAGAATTTAGATATGTTATGGACATGGATAGCGTATGTTATCCCGTGTTTCTATGGCGTTTACCAAATGGACAAATCAAAGTCATGAGTCGTGGTAGTAGTGATATTACGGGTTCAATCTAGCCAATATTGGATGCGGAAGTTCATGAAACTGGACGGATGTATCTGTATCTCGGTTTCAGATCCACGTATCATTGATAATCCCTCAGCAGATTCCAGTTATTAATATAGTGAACTTTGAATGAGCTACATGGGGGCGAAATAAGATGATGATGCGATTTTCCTGGTACGTAGGTGTTAAACATCCCAACTATATTTTGAATATAAATGACCCAGAGAATCCAGAAATTTATTCAAGATGATTGTGAAGAATAGACAAAGCACCAGCACTTCAACTGTGACTGGTATTACAGGACGTAGAGATTACGCCTTTACAGTTGTAAAGTATCAGGAATCAACAGAAGTTGGTTTCTTACGTAGATTGTTGTTATTTTTGAGAGTATCACATCCTCAACTGAAAGTGTTCCAATTACAGTTGATATGATTACTGTGGACGTACAAAAGGGTGCAATTGAACAGTGCAAGTATGAGATTCTTGCGGGAAGATTAAGAAGAAAGAATTAGAACCTTATGAGTTGATGTTAGAAGAAGACTAGCAATGGTAGCATTGTGGGTAGAGGTATGAAAGGGCACCGTGCTTTCAGGACAACTTTTAAGTGAGTTTGCAATCATAAAATACATTAAAGCATACCAGAGATGAATTATCTGTTGTAGGTGTATCCAATCATGACTTCCAATGCGATTCGCTGTATTTATGATAGATTTATCTAAGAAGAGAGGGAACAGTATGAAAATTGGAATTTTAGTGTGATAGTGCTGTCGGTAGATGTATTAGAATGCATTGAAGAACAAAACCTTGCAGAAGAATTACGTCTATTCTCTCCAGCCCAAGATCAGCTGACGTGTATTATCATTTCATGGCAAAGGAATCACAGGTTGTAGATGAGCATCTTTGAAGGGCTAGATTATGCTTGTGCCAGTCCAACGCACTTATAAAGGAATATCTACCTGATTCAAAAGCAAATGCAGTATTCTATTGATAACTCCAGTGCTTTCCGTTTAATACAGGATGATGCCGTTAGTTGTACCAGAGATTAACGGTGAAGATGCACTAGGTCATCATGGGGTTATTGCCAACCCAAACTGTTCTACAATTATTGCGTTTGGCGGTACTTGCGCCAATCATCGTTTATCCCAAAATTCGGGCATGTAACTGCGACAACGTTCCAAGCCACAGGGCAGGTGTTGAAGGTATGCGAATTGATGTGGAGCAAATTTTGCAGCTGATAGTGAAGAGGTTCATCCAATGTCTTCCAGCACAGATTGTTGCCTATAACTGTATTGCTCAGATTGGTCTACATCTAGACAATGGTTATACAGCAGAAGAAACGAAGATGCATAATGAGGGTCGTAAAATCATGCATGCGGATGATTTACAGGTAAATTGCACTTAGTACGTGTGTACCGGTATATCGCTCCCATTCAATTTCCTTGACAGTTGAAACTGAACAAGAACTATCCTTTAGATGCGATTCGCCAAGAGACAAAACTTTCAGTTGAACTTATTGAAGACCATGTGCCCACACCGGTAGAAACTTCGAATCGCAGACATTGTATATAGGACGTGTTCGTGGATACAACCTCGCGCAAATAGTATTAGTCTTGCGTTGTGGAGACTGACCAAGGTGGCCTAAATGCGGTTAGTATTATGACCTATTTAGAAAAAAGTAGATGATGTTCTGCTAGGGTATTTAGCTGATGCTAAAATATGGCATAGAGAGACAGAGAGGAGACAACTGTTAAATAGACTATCATTCTGTGGCTGTCGTGTTGTTGCAGTAAAGCTATTAAAAGATCAGAAAGAAACAGAAAATAACGAAGAGAAGATGATGACAATAAGCAAGCATTTTATAACCTGTCAGACGGAGATGGAGTACAGCCTATGACGTGTAAGATCGTTCTCCAGAAGTACAGGAAGTATGTGTGGTATATCCATATTCAACCAGACTTCAGAAGAATTATCAGCAGAAGTTGTCTCGAAACGTATAGTTTGAACAAGACACCGTACACCACTATAACTATTTTGATAACGAAAAGAACCGTGGAGGCTGTGATATCACATGCCGCGTACATGAAATGCAGAAGAATATCAAGAAGGTATTCGTGGAAGATGGAGCTATTATTAGCGATATTCAACGTTGCCAACCAAGCTTCTGTATTAAACGGTAACTACCAGTCCATTCATTCAGAAGTAGGAACAAACAAGTTTTCATAAGAAAAGCGGAGCGAAAGCTTCAACTTTTATACGATTTGCCGAATTTGATGTAAATTACCAGATTCAGGTCTGTAGTTTTGAGGAAGTCAAAATATATAATATGCATGTCAGAGATACAAAAAGCTATGGTGAAGCACAGAGATAAATATGATTATCAAGAAAAATTTGAAGGCTTCTATATGATGAAAGTGCCAAGACAATTGATGAAGTTTTCAATCGAGGAGGGACCATACAACAATTATTGGACACAATGGTAGTGGAAAATCCACGATTGCGAAAGTTAATGTGGTCTTTAGAGAAGGCTTCCGGTTCAATCATGGCTTAGCGGCATGGAATTAACATAGAAAACTTGAATAAACGGTCTATCGGTATTGTTTTCAGAACCAGACAACCAGCCATTGGTTCAACGGTGAGAGACGATATCGCTTTTACTTTGGAAAATCATTGGGGTGCCGCAAGAAGATATGGATCATTATTGAAGAAACGCAGCTCTTTGTTGGAATGACGAAGTTATATCTCAATCAAGAACCTACACGATTAAGTGGTGGGCAGAAACAGCGCGTTACATTGCAGGTGTATTTGCATGGTTTAAAGATTCTTCATCTTTGATGAAGCAACATCGATGTTAGACCACAAGGTGTTGATGAAATCAACGTGTCATTACAGAATTACATGAGCGTTGATGATTCTTTCTATCACACAGATATTGATGGAAGTCGCTAAGAGCGATTATGTGATTGCGATGGATGGGGTCATGCAAATACAGAATACCAAAGGAAATCTTTAAGATCCAGAGAAGAAGAAGATGAAGTTTATATTCCTTTAATAAAGTTGAGTGGGAGGAACGTATAATGTGGTCTGCATGTTTCATCATATATTACATAAGGACTGGTGGTAACTTATGCCAATTATTCGAGCAAACATACCTATAATGCACCACCATAGATGCTTTGAAGATATTAACTTAATATTACAGAAATAAAATTACAGCAATTATCGGACAGATAGGCCTGTAGATATGCTGAATCAACATTTAAATGCATTACTTATTACAACTGAAGGGGTACGATTCACTTTGATCACAATCGACGCAAAGAAAATTGAAGAAATTAAACTTTGATGCGGTGATGTTTATTCCAGTCTCCAGTCGGAATATCAGTTATATTTGAAGAACTGTCGAAGGATGCTATGTTTGGACCAAAGAACTTTTGGATGTACGGAAGAAGAAGCATAAAAAGCAAAGGATTTATTAAAACTAGTAGGTCTGGCATTGAGAGGAATTGCGAAAAGAGCCCACTGAACTATCTGGTGGACAAAAAGAATGAAGATTGCAGGTGTGGTATTCTAGCGATGGATCCAAAGATTATTGTTTTGGATGAGCCAACTGCTGGTCTTGACCCAACTGTACAGATGATGGAATTATTCTATGCATTAAACCGAAAGTACAATAAGACAGTGCTAATCGTATCGTACGATATATGTTTGCAACACTGTGATGAAGTGGTTAGAAAATATGAATCCGTTTCATGATAGTACAAAGAAGTTCTTTGATAATTCTGACCGCGTCAGTGGCGGAATATTTTACCGCCTGCACGATTCAGATGAGCAGGTCAAAAAGAAGGATTTCCAGATTTCAGATGAAATTAGTGATATTCAAACGCTTCGCAAAGAAATCAAGCAGGTAAGAAGCACGGTAATTTTACACTGGGACGTTATTCGCCATTAGAGATTCCAGTTCATAAGATGGATCCACGCGCAAAGATTATTGCGATGTTAGTAATGTTAATTGCGGTGTTTATTCAGCCGGTTGGATTGGTTATGGAAGGTCTTGTGTACGCTAGTACGATACTTATCTCGAAGCTGCTTTGGTTTTATTTGAAATCCAAGGAAACCAATGCTAATGATGTTATTCTTCAGTTAATCATCAATGTACTCAGGAGAAGATAGGCGAACCATTGACGCTTTAAAGTTTTGTCACTATAGTGGTGCAGTATTTCAAACACCATATTGCATCTTGACCATGTTGATGATTACATTACAAATATGTCTACGCCGTCAAATAAAAACCTTTGATACATCTTTAGGTATTGAAGATTTATTGAGCTGCCTTTAAAGAGACCTGCTCAGCACATGAGATTGCAATGTTACTGCATTGCGTTACGTTTCATTCTGACTTAATTGAAGAAACACAGCGTAATATAGAAGGCACAACAACTGCTGGTGTAGATATGAAGGAAGGTAAACCCATGGAGAGAGCCATGGCGATTCTTTTCCGATTGTTCATTATTTACCAGCTTTACAACGTGCAGAAGATCTTGCACAAGCAGAGGCTAGAGGTTATGCGCCGGAGAAAGCGCATTATAAAAGTCCTAAAGATGGAAACGTGATTATTTCTATTACTGGTGCCTTACAACCTAATTGTGATGATTGGATTAAGGACCCATGGCGATGCGCTTATAAAATGTGTCGTATCTATGTCGGAAGAATGATTCTGGCTAGTAATCAGCGCAGGGGGATTCCATTCAGGAAATCAAAGAGATTGAACGTATTACACAGGAAAAAGGTAACGTTATTGGATCTGGTGAAGAGAGGGGTAGCGCTAGCGCACAGGTATTCATGTTTGAGATAACAGTTCAAGATGCTGTTGCAAGGACAAGCAATCAACGCCTTCACGAGATCTCATATCAAGAAGAGGGATGATTGTTTCATGCAAGATATAACGTTCGCTTTAAACAATATAACTATCAGAATAATCATGTACTACAACGTATTTACAAAAGATATGTTTTCAATGCCTATTTATCTGGATGTAGAAAGAGGGAAGGCATTCCTACCTTGTTGGAACACACATGACGAGCATCCTGAATTCCAGTTCTTTATTCAGATCAAGTAAGAACTGTACGTTCCACTCATTACTAGAAGAGATGGGTTATTATTAGCTTTAGAAAGGGCTTCTTTACGATACATGGTTCTGCATGATGACTTGTATTAATTGAAATTTGACAGCAGGTATGAACCAGCACATATTCAAGAGATTCCTCAGATGCATGTGGCAAGTTTCTATGTTGTCTGTTGGAAGGACTGACATTAGAGTTGATTACTTTAAGACATTGGCGCTTTGATGAAACAGGAATGGTTCGTAGTTTTAATGGGGGATGATACCTCTTGTACAAACCAAGAACTTTCTATATTAGAGCAAGCAGTCCAAGAGAATGCCAGCCACCAGTTCTATGCGATGACGACACATATATTTCAGAATTATTGTATTATGAAATCAATCAAGGGATGTTTCATTACATTTTAAGAAGAACGGTATCCTGTCAAAAATACTACTCACAACTTGAGAACACATAGCAAGTAAACTTCAAGTTGACCAGATTTAAAGTAAAAATTGTATCAAATTTAGTAGAAGAACTGAAATAATCTAATTGACTTGCGTACCAACCGCTAAATGGTAAATGTACTTCATGCCAATGTAGCCCGGAACCATATATGAGGAAAGTAAAAATGCGTCAACAACTATGCAGTTATGAAGTTAGTTCGTCAGTGGTATCGTTGATGGAACTGATCACATTAGGACGTCTAGCTACCCAGGTAGCAACATACAAGAGGCAAGCGCCTGTCACCACACGTTGATCAGTATGGTAATCAATCAATGCAGATAAGATTAAGATTAGTGTGACCAGGATGCAAAGAAGTTCTACTATAGTCATTCTATGTATCCAGGAGGACTCTGTAAGAAGTACAAAGGTTGCGTGAAAACTACACTGAATGGGTTGAAAATATCATGTATGTTACCAAGACAACAAATTGGGCAGATGTACAACGTGCATGTATTTGCTTGCAGCCAACGGCCACGCAGCCACCTGTAGGAAGCCTGTTGAGCTGAAGCTGCAGTAAGGAGGATAAGATGATGGCAACCACAAGAAAGTAACTTATGTTGGAACAGGACGCTGTGCTAACCGTCAAATTATGACCGGGCAGGAAAAGGTAACAGTTAATGGTCGTACTTTGTTGAATACCCACTACAAGCAACATTACGTATGGTAGTTAATTCACCATTAGTACCACAGAAACTAAGGAACAGTTCTGATATCAAGATCAATGGCAGGTGGCGGTTATACTTACCAGGCTATAATGTCATGGTATTGCTAGAGCTCTTCTAGAAGCTTCTGCAGATTACAGACCAGCATTAAAGAAGGCTGGTTTCTAACACGATTCTGTGAGAAGAAAGAAAGAAGTACGGTTTAAAGGGTGCTCGTCGCGCTCCACAGTTCTCCAAGCATCGTTGGATTAGATAGTACAACAAAGAAACACTGTAAGCTATATTTGCAGAGTGTTTTTTCGTTTTGAACTAGTAGTGTAGAGTGGTGTATCGATACGAATATAGAGGAAACCGAAAGGGTTTGCTAATAGCATTGTAAAGCGCCACAAATGTTGTTTTCCTTAAGATAATATATAGAATTTACAGAAAAATAGAATCTGAGTATGAAATATTTCTTGACTCATAAAGATAAAGGAAACTAATGAAATCGATTTTTCTGTACCCAAGAAATTGAAAAAAATGTATACAGTATAGATTTTGATTACAGGTATAAATTTGTTTTATACTATCGTCAAAATTATCAAAATGATGTGACTTTAGAGTAATAAATGAGGGTTATTTGTAGTCTTAAATCTGAGTGCATCAATTTGGATGATTACAAAATATCCTCTAAAATTCATTATATAACCTGCGTAGTTTTGTTTATAAACGTATTTCATTTTATAAGGAAACTGGCAGGATATGTGAATTAAATGCAACCAGCAGTGAATTAAAATTTAACACACAGTGTATATTAAGAAACAGCAAAAGCAGTGGGGGATTAGTAAGAAGAAAAATAGAAAATGATTATTTTCCATTATGACAGTTATTTTATGTTGAATATGGTACTAATAAACATTCTTGGAATAACTCATGCAGTTGGTGCTACACTAACACCGGTTTGAGTGATGTTAACTTTGAAGAAGTCGAAGGTGGCTTGAAACCAACCCAACTGAAGTGGGGTATTTGATATTTTTAAAGGATAATTGATGGTATTTAACACAACTGTTGAAGGTTTGTATCTAATGAAGTGAATATAAAGGAGTCGTCTGAATTTTCAATGATAAGAAATTGTGAAAGTGATAATTTATTTATTAACTTTTCACCAGCCAAAGGGACACAACCTATTATAATTTGAAGAAACAATTTATAAATATGGTAGAACAATTAAGCGTATTTATCTGAATAAGATGATACAACAGTTAAAAACTTTTATGTAATGAGTTTTCATGGTATATGAAAGGATTTTGAATTAAAACCAGTTGTGCGTGTATATGATAGTTCAAAGACTAATTTAAACACTAATAGATGTGATATATACGATATATAGTAATCCATGGTTAATTAAGCAGGTTGCAGAAGAAACAGATGATCAGCTTGTTTGGTGGTATTAATAATAAAGGTGATCCAACTTTATCTGGATGATGAACATCTGTCATCTTTAATTTATTGAAATACGAGCGTTCATATCGTTCTGTTATTATCGCGACATACCCAACATATATTGATTATGCTGGAAATGGTGACAGCATTTTGATCCTGTGAATCCAAATTGGACACGGTGTAAAAGACAGTAACCTTGTGATATGATGTTCCGACGGTACCAATATTTATTTGATAACTATCGATAATCGCCAGATGTTCAGAGTTAAGACTCTCTTCCGGGGGCGAAGAAAAACGGTTCAGATCGAGTGTATTTGAGAATAGCGCAACGTTACAGGGTTTACCATAATCCATAGTTGCGGAAGATACGATTGTGTTTCTGGAAATGAACAATTTTGCGTCAGATAAAAAGAAGTTCCGCTTGCTGGTGACGACTTTAGTGGTGATGGTATGCCAAAGCGTGGACTTAAAACACCAAGTTTGATAGAATAGTTTAGCGGTACAGAAGTTGACTATGTATATTATTTAATAAACTTGATAAACCTTTTGACAGATATCGAATTTATTGAGATGTAGTAAATACAGATAACCTGATTATTCTTAACAAAATCACGGTAATCTGGTTGCGTTTGGTTCTAAGATTGGTTTCAAATGAGTCAGGTTGAAATTAGAGGTTATAAGGATGATGGCATGATATCTTCTGAGACACCTGGATGGTCAAAATTGGTTGTTTAAGGTGAAATGAATCAAACTGGTAAGACGCAATACGGTCTATCTTGATCAGATTAATGATGGTTCTTTATTCTAATGAGGCACCGATAGTACCTCAGTATATATTGTAGGTTTATATCAAAGGATGTACATCGTAACAAACAGTATCATCTTGAAGATGATGTTCATGGATCCATTCCATGAGGGATTGTGTGCGACAAAACCGTAACGAATGTCATTAAATTAACTTCTAAATAAGGTGAACATGATGGTTCTAAGACACCACTTAACTTAAGTGGTGGTGAATCTTCTTACACCACTTAATGAAAACTTTGAGGTAAACCTCTTCAAAAAGTAGGTATGCTTGTGTGAATTTTATGTTATCGTTGAATTTCTATTTAACAGAATTATCTAGCGCACGTTACTTTAAGAATCAGTATAAATTTAATTGTTATCTTTAGGTGTTTCTTCGACTTTGATACATATGTAACACGGTGGTCAATCGATATTGGAGGTGTTGTTTGAATTCATTAAGAAACATATTGGGTCATGATGCGGTAAAGATTAAGATGCTGTTCAGGCTATGCATATCAATTTTGAAAATATATTTTGATATTAGGGATTGTTATCAACGATGATATTTGCCATGTAAGGGCTTGAAAATGATGGAGTTAAATAACAATAATGAAGATGTTTCACGTGAGAATTGACAAATGGTGTTCCACCAGAACTAACAGCGCAATATGATCCAAAAATCTTTGTAAATGATGACTTGATATCAATATGAATGTGTTACAAATGAAGATCTTAGAAACTGCAGTTTAATAACGTTGAGGTATTCAATCGATGGGTTATCCGTGGTTTAGAACCAAATGATAGAAGGTGGAGTTGCTGTTTACGGTAGAGCATTCTAGCAAAAAGACAATTACAGCAGACTTTAGGATGTTTTAGCAACACAAGTGGTCTCCTTCAATATCGTATTTAGTAAGTTCAGTAACTGCTACAACACACCAATGAATAAGATTAGTGACAGTATGACGTGCTCCCGTTTGTAGGAGATGGTAGAAATTGCACGTTCAGTAATACCTTACAAGGTCCAACCAGACTGCAGTTAATTCAACTGCATGGGTGAGTAAGTCGGTATGATATTTACTATCGATACAGATAAATATCCAACCCCAATGATGTAAATGAGCTATCAAGCTCACTCTGGACTACAACACCTGCTGATTATTCACAAGGTAACAGCCATCGAGTTATTGGTGAAAGATGGTACGATTCTTGAACCATACCGCGGTTTTATCAGCTTGCTTAACAGCCGAAGGCTCTGCAGTATGCATGCGACTCTAACAGGAAAGCAATTGCACAATTCTGCAAATGTTATCTTATAACAATGGAGACAATCATGCGTCAGGTACCTGCAGTAGCAAACCAATTAATTGATGTAATGAGATGTGTCTGTAGAAAAGAAATGGTTTAGATGCGGATGGTAACCCAATCGCTACTCCCGATGTAAATTCCATTGACGGTGAAGCTATTTGCCGAGATGAGTGTTGATACAGGTAAGACAGCTGGACATTACTGCTGCAGATAACTGGAAGGCAAAATTCACACATCTATCGTCGATCACAATATTGAAACTGCAACGGATGGTACGACTACAAAGACGCAATTGTATATTCTGTAGAAGAAGTCGTGCAAATGATGATGGTCCAAAGTAATCTTGAGCAATGGTAAGAAGTATCACGTAACTACTACTTCTGGAAAGGTGTAAATAAAGATTCTCCAACAGATGCAGTTGCACTAGAGATTACAACAACCCTACAGGAAAAGGTATCCTATTTCTGGTAAGAAGTTCTGGAGTTGATGATGAGGATAATGATGGTGGCGTCCAACATCAATTGTCAGTACGATCACTCGCAGATGGTGTAGAAGTGCAGAATAAGACTGTTACGAAAGATACTGATTGAAATTTACATTTGAAGATTTCACCGAAGTTCAACGGAACAACAGAGATTGTTTATAATAATCAGTGAAGATGTAGCAGATTACTCTACAAGCATTAGTAATTATGATATTGCGAATACACATGCACCCGAACAGCTTGTTATTCCTGTTAAAGAAGCGTGGTGAATGATAATGATGCACAATCTCTACGTCCTACTAGCAGTACATGTAACGTTATTTGCGGATGGCGAAAAGTTGAGGAAAGTTGATTTGGATAGTACAAATAGTTGACAATACATCTTTTACGGGGATTATCGAGATATCGTAGTGGTCATGAGATTCTGACAGAGACAGCAGAAGATGTGCAGCTGCAAACTATACCACATCCTCACTCTGGTAGATATGACTACAACTTTGCACTATTACAACACGTGTAGACTTCGATGGTAAGGTTGATTCCCCGTCACAAAGAAGTGGATTGGTAAGCGAGCGTAGCAACAACCGTCTCTTAGCAGATGGTCACAGAAGCAGCGAATGTTACATTAGAACGCTGAGGAATAACTGGCACATATACATGAGCAACATGCCGAAGTACAAGGACGGAAAAACTAATCACTTATGCAATCGCAGGAAGATCCGATTGCTGGACATTCAACAGGATTACAGGTGATGTGGGACAAATGGTAAAAGTAGCCACAACACGAACACGACGAAGATTGATATCTCCTGAGTTAGCTAAAGACTTTGGGTAGGACCAGAAGGAACTCTTGCGGAAACTATTCTATCTAAGGACGGTACAGAGACTGATCGTGCACTCGAATGCGGCAAACTGAACCGACACACACATTTACAGGCTTAGCTCTTATATGACAGCAAATAGATTACCACTAGGAATATGCGTACAGTCACAGAAACAGATATTGCAGGATATGATAAGAATATTACTGGAAGTCAAACAGAAGGCCTCAGTTACAAATACTTACAAGCCAACACCAGTCGCTCGTAAAATCCTGACCTTAAGAAGACAGTAGAAGGCAATCCAGCAAATCAGCGAAGTTTACATTTAAACTTTACAGGCAATAGATTCAAATAATCCATGCGCTAGAAGGAAGTTCATAAATGGTGTTAAGGAAGCTACTATCACAGGTGCTGGCACAACTCTCTATTGGCGAGATTGAATTCAAAACGTGGACCTATGTATATGAACTCGACAGAAGTACAAGGCCCTGCCAAGAGGCTATACATACGATCAGACAGTATATAAGATTCACCTGCCAAAAGCATAGCTGATAAATGAGTGATTTGCTACAATCAGAACCTGTGACTACAAAGGGTACTGGAAGATAGTTACTACAGCTGAATTTACAAACGTATATAAACCAAATCCGTCTAGGTTGATCCACCTGTGAAGAAGGTGGTTGGGAAGTCCTACAACTCATCCATACCTCACATATCTTGTTTGAAGACATTGGATCCAATAATCCAATGCCACAGGGAACCACAGTCGTGGAAGACCGTTGCACTCACAGGCACTGGCAGAAACTGAATTCGGTGAATATGAATATACTGAAGTAGGAAACACAGTAGATGAAATCAGTGACGAGGTTGCAGTGATCCAAATGGCGAATGCATGATGCGTCCACTTATACCATTACTTACGAGTAATAGATGATACGGACAACTCAGTTAGTAGCACTGGTTGCGGAAGGATGATGGTACACAGATGCGTTATGCACTCTTCTTTACAATAAAACTGTATACTGTCAAACCAAAAGACACCAACACCACAACATCTGATACACTGAATCACTTTCATTTGCGACGACAAGTGGTTGATCTCAATCTCAGTCTTTGCGGCTGCGAAGTCGTTAAGCAGTGAATCAGCGTCCAGATAAAGTAGTTAGATATATCGCAAAAGCGCGATTAAGCAATGGACAAGCTATCGCTGGTACTCGCATGACTGACTAATCATAAGTGCAGTGAAACATCCGATTAATAGGAAAGATATACCAACGATATAGGTCAAAGTTGTCAGTAAAAGGTATTGCAGACTCCCGCATGTCCAGCGTACCGAATTTCACATGGATTTTACATTTAGGACATTGACGTGTCTGTCGATACTATCATCAGCACAATTCAGAAACCTCTGTACCACTGATGCGTATCCATACATCGAAGTACATCTGTGATTATATCGTTCACATACAAATCACAAGGTACGGTCTCAAACTGCTACGGTGAGACATAGTCACAACCTCTTTCTAGAGAATGCAAACATCGACCAACGTGCATCTTTGTCTTGTTTAGAAGCATCACATCCGTCTTAGGTACATATATAAATCAAGTTTAGGGACATTCATCAGCCTTTCCACATTCATTGCATTGAACTATATTTCGCATGATATAGCACCATCTGGAAAAGCTCGAAAAATTCTTTTCATTGTTCTTCAAGTCCCCTTTGCATTTTGTTACAGCCTTACGGTTACAGGGTATAAAATCAAAACCTAAATCTGCCTCGAAACCGTACCCACATTTTTGCATTTATAATAAAACATTTGACCCATTATTTTCACCATCCATATTATTCAGACTAGAATGATTTATTTGGTTATTTAGCGTTATTTTTTTACGCAGATATATTTATTAAATATACACCAATACAAGTACCAATGGTATTAGTAATTATCACTTCAATACGGGGCTAACG